>Ga0207011_1035_pt2 | contig 27733 bp, 27 predicted proteins | sample Alteio_BWMinCont_79_FD_153466 | JGI IMG/M metagenome (GOLD analysis project Ga0207011, IMG submission 153466) | Enriched cells from forest soil in Barre Woods Harvard Forest LTER site, Petersham, Massachusetts, United States -... | ecosystem: Environmental > Terrestrial > Soil > Temperate forest >...
AACGCCGTTGCACATCCGACTGGCTAAAAACCTCGGCCTGTTTGAGCAGATCCACCAGGCGCACATTGCTGTTGTCTTCAGGAGCGTCTGCCTCAGCCGGTTTTAGTTGAGCCTGCGCGTGTGATTGCACTGGCACGGCCGGTCTTGGATCGTTTAGTTGGTCTTCCTTCTGCGCCGGGCGTTCACTGCGCACACGTGGCTCGTCCACTTCCAGTGGCTTCTTCAGCGATTCGTCGGCCTGGGGAGAAAGATGCAGACCGTCGGCAATCAGGCAGCAGACTACGTCTTCGCGCAGCAGTGCGGCACCGACGGCACCGGGGGTGCGGTGATGCAGGGGCGGCAGGGCATTGAAGGTGTGGGTCATAAGCAGCACCCCCCGGTCAAAGGCCAGGTTGGCCTCCTCAAAAGTAGCGTTGGAATGGCCGAGCGATACTGTCACGCCATTTTCCTTTTTCGGCCCCCTCACAGGCAGCAGTCATGAGGCTGATATCGGGCGTGATGATGGAGCGCAAAACTTCGACGCTAAAAGGCTGAATGTGTTTGGGCGGATGCACCCCGGGCCGTTCGGGCGAGAGGCACGGACCCTCCAGATGCAGACCAAGCATGCGCGCCATTCCATGTGGGTCGGCTGAGATATGGCGGCTGGCTCCCTGGGCGGCGAGGAAGTCGATATTTTTTCTCAAATGGCCGAGGTCGTCGGTTATCAGGGTGGGCAAAAATGAGGTGACTCCCTTTGTCGCCAGCTCCCGCCGCAGACTGTTCAATTCCTCCGGGGCCGGATCCTCCCAGAGATCGCAATCGGGGCCACCATTTATTTGTAAATCGATCAAACCGGGGGTGACGTAGAGACCGTTGGCATCAAAGACTTCATAGTCCGAGTCTTTGATTGACTGCTGCTGATCCTTAGCTTCGATGCGGTCGGCGCTGTCTCCCAGACCGATAATTTTTCCGTCTTTTACCCAGAGGTCGGTCAGCCTTTCTTCCATGGGGGTGATAATGCGCCCACCAGTGATTCTGAGATTGCCTTTGGGACTAGCTTTGGACATGCCCGACTCCTACCTTGTGCTACCTATTGATACATTAGACTGGAAATGACCCTCTTCTTTTCAAGGGAACAGTTCTCAAGTATGATGAGAAACGTTGATTTATATTAGATCTACTAGAGTCTTCCAGGGGATACAATCTCAACATAACTCCCCGTATGTGAACAACTGAGCGTCATCACCCTTTGACCTAGATTTTCTGAGGCCATGGCAGAACCAAACACCAGCAGCTCATCGCTACCTTCTGTGCAAAACATGGACCCCGGCAGTCTTACAGCTAAAGTGCTGGAGCTGCAGGAAGCGCTCGTTCAATCTCAGGAAAAAAACCTGATGCTCTCGGCACAACTGAGGGAGCTGGAACGCATGGCCCGGGACGGAGAGGATCTTAAGTCTGAACTTGTAAACCAGGGTCTGCTTCTCACCGATAAAAGCAGAGAAAACAAACAACTGCATCAAGAGCTGACCCGCATAACATCAGTGCTGGAGCAAAAATTGCAGGAAGTGGAAGAGTTGGGTGCATCGGTGATCGAGCTGCAGCATCAGTTTAAGAATGCTCAGGCCGAGCGCGATCTGCTTGCCGTCATGCTCAACGAAGCCGAGAATGCCCAGAGACGTCAAGCTGCCAATGACGACGTCAATACCGCCCAGACCCCAGGTTGGCTGCGGGCCTTTAAGGGCAAAAACAATTAGCGATTTACCAATAAGTTGAGCTCAACCGTGGAAGCAATATCAAAAGATCTGCTAGCTGGCAATCGCCGGGCGCTGGCACGAGCAATTACTGTTGTAGAAGATGGTGGCGCGGAAGCAAGTGAACTTGTGCGCTCCCTCTTCAGTCATTCTGGCAAGGCGCATATCATAGGCGTCACAGGCTCCCCTGGCGTAGGCAAATCGACCCTTGTGGACGCACTGATCACCGAATGCCGCAAGGAAGATTTGAAGGTAGCTGTCCTGGCTGTCGATCCTTCCTCACCTTTTACCGGTGGTGCCATTTTGGGTGATCGCATTCGCATGCAAGCCCACACCATGGACAAAAATGTATTCATCCGGTCGATGGCCAATCGCGGCCACCAGGGCGGCATAGCCCTGGGCACCTATGATGCCGTGCGCATGCTGGAAGCATCAGGCTATGAAGTAATCATTATTGAAACCGTCGGAGTCGGTCAATCCGAGCTGGCCATCGCCCAGACAGCCGACACCACAATCCTTGTTTTGATGCCGGGATCCGGAGACGATATCCAGGCGATCAAATCAGGCATTATGGAAATAGGTGACATTTTTGTCGTCAACAAGGGCGACCTGCCCGGCGCCAATAAGTCGGCCGGCGAGATAACGGCTTCTCTGGAACTGGCGCATTTTCACGATGACTGGCGTCCGCCGGTGATCGTCACAATTGCCGAAACCGGTCAGGGCACCGAAGAATTGTGGCAGGCCGCCAAAAAACACAAAAAGTTTTTGCAAGACTCGGGCCTGCTCGACAAACGCAGGGAGCAACGCATCGAAGTCGAGCTCTCTGAAATAGTGGCCGATCTGGCCAGACGCAATCTAAAGGAAGCGATGAAATCATCAGGCGATATACGCAAGGTATTGAATGATATAGCGGCCAGACAGATTGATCCGCATAGCGCAGCCGACGGCCTTATTGCCAAGCTCTTCAGCAGACCTGTTTGATCTGGGGGCGCCGCCATCCTGGCGGCCTTTCTTCCTGGGACCGCCACCATCCTGGCGGCCTTTCTTCGTCGGGGCGCCGTCATTGCCGACGGCTTTGATTCCTGGCGTCTATTCTCAGTACAAGCTCGATATCAGTAAACTAGGGGCCGGCTGGAAGCCGGCGCTCCCAGGTGTCATTTCACCGGGTGTATATGGCCCTTATATCCGGAACAATCCTTTTGCATGGTGGCGCGGGTGATACTGGTTCTCGGCCGGTAAATTAAATGGTAATTCTCTGAATACTTTCATATTCCCGAGATACGGCGCGTAGTGGGGATGGCTGCTATTCATTACGTAACTCACATCAATACACCCTATGATTGTATATGCTCTCACTATCTTGAGCCGCTTGACGCAAGGGCTTTGAAGCAAATACGATTGCATCGGAAGAACTTTACATAAGTTCGCTCGACCCTATAACTCTTCGAACCGGCGGAATATCTTCGCATGTCTAAAATCGCAATTATCAGCCAGCCAGAACAAGGTGTTTTGATCGATGTGGGTGGCTGCGCGTCACTCAAAGAAGCATTGGAGCATCTGAGCGGCACCTTGCAAAAGTCCAATCAATTTTGGAAAGGTTCAAAGGTTGCCTTTGGACTTGGTGCCCTTGAGCTAAACAGCAGCCAGGCCTCACAAGTCCTGGCCATCGGCAAAGGTGTCGGTGTAACTCCCGACGAGGTCTTTTCCTCATGCGCCGAAACGCGCGCCGCATTCGCCGAGCTTGGTGCCAATGTCACCGATCAACTCCCCATGTCCCTGCCCAAGATCAAATTGGAAATGCCCAAGGGCGATATACCTTTTGCAGAAGCCGATGATGACGGCGAGGATGCTGTGGGCAAGACACCACACGCGGTGAGTGACGTCATACTGCTGGAAGTAGAAACAATAGAAGTAGAGCCGGAGGAAGTCGGGGAAGCTTCAGAAGCAAAGGACAATAAAGGCGGCCTCAAGCAATCCACCATAGATGGTGCCCCTGTAGACGCTGCTCATCTGCCCCAGGTGCTCTACGTTAAACAAACCTTGCGCTCCGGTCAGACCGTCAGCCACAAGGGCGACCTCGTTATCGTAGGCGACGTCAATCCCGGTGCTGAAATCATGGCCGAGGGAGACATCACAGTCTGGGGCAGCCTCAGAGGTATTGCTCACGCCGGAGTGGGCGGCAACAATGAGGCCGAAATCCGCGCACTCAATCTGCAACCAATTCAAATCCGCATAGCCACGGCCATTGCCCGCGCTCCCGACCGGCCCCGCATTTCTTATGCCTCGGGTACCGGACCGGAAACAGCGCGGATTGTAGAAGGAAAAATTCGTATCCAAAAAAACAAGGCTGACTAAAACGTCTCCCGAGCAGTCAGATTTCACAAGTAGACATGAGGACACTAAATGAGCGGTCGCGTAATAGTAATAACATCGGGTAAGGGCGGAGTCGGTAAAACCACTGCCTCAGCCAACATCGGTGTAGCTCTGGCGAGCACAGGGGTCTCGGTAGCACTGGTCGATATGGATATCGGACTGCGCAACCTGGACATTTTGATGGGCCTGGAAAATCGAGTCGTATACAACCTGGTCGACGTTGTCGAAGAGCGCTGCAAACTGCGGCAAGCTCTGGTTAAGGACAAAAAGCTGCCCAACTTGAGCTTGTTGCCCGCCGCCCAGACAAGGGACAAAACTGCGGTTACAGCTGATCAGATGAAAGCACTCTGTGAAGAACTGAAATCGATGTACGACTTTGTCCTGGTGGATAGCCCCGCCGGTATCGAGCAGGGTTTTCAAAATGCCGTGGCCGGCGCCGAAGAAGCAATCGTCATCACCACCCCGGAAATGTCCGCGGTGCGCGATGCCGACCGCATCATCGGACTTTTGGAAGCGCGCAAGGACGAAATCAAAGAGTATCGCCTCGTGCTTAACCGCTACCGTCCAACAATGGTGGCAAACAACGACATGATGAGTATCGACGATGTACTGGAAATCCTCTCGGTCAAACTCCTGGGAGTGGTGCCGGAAGACGAAGACATCATCATCTCTACCAACAAAGGCGAACCGGTATCAGGCACGGACAATGTGCGCTCTGGTCTTGCATATCGCAATATCGCCAGACGCATACGCGGCGAGGAAGTGCCGATCATGGATCTGGAAATCAAAAATCAGACCTGGATGAATAAGATCGTCAGCTTCTTCAACCCCACTGTGCGGGTTTAAAGGAGGATCTAAATCATGGATACACGCTTTTTAGATTGGATCTTCCCTCGCAAACACGAGGACGTCAGGTCAACCGCTAAAGACAGAATGCGTAGTATGCTCACGCATGACCGTCTGGAGTTGCCCGCCGGCAGGCTTGAAACCCTGGAAGAAGAACTGGTGGCCGTAGTCTCCCGTTACTTTGATCTGGACAAGGACACGACCCATTTTGACCTGCAGCAGTACGAGAGAAGGGCATCTTTGATTGCCAATTTCCGTCTTCTGCGCTCGAAGTGCTAGGATATCTCTGTCCCAGCGGGCAAGATAACTAGTGTCTTTACAGGCCGCCGAACAAAAACAAATCATACCGCCGTCCCTGAGGCGCCTGTTGCATGTCTTTGCCGGCATCGACTTCTGGCTCCTCGGGGCGACTGCTTTTTTAATCGCCGTCGGCCTCAATGTCCTGCATCTTTCCCAGCACAGCCAGGAATTTTTTGACAAGCAGCTGGAATTTATGTGGGCCGGCCTGGCCCTGATGCTTATCATCAGCCGGGTGCCTTACACAGTCTGGGTCAACAAATACATGGTCTGGATCATGTACCTGGCTAACCTGGGACTGCTTGTCGCCGTCATGATCAAGGGCCATTCGGCCATGGGCGCCCAGCGCTGGCTGGCTCTCGGACCGATAACGCTGCAGCCCTCCGAGCTGGCCAAATTGGTGGTCATTTTTTCGCTCTCGGCCTGGTTAAAAAACCACCCGGTGCGGGGATTTTTTGACGTTTTCAAGATCCTGGCGATCATGGTGGCACCGGCCATATTAGTATTCAAGCAGCCTGATTTGGGCACATCGCTCACTTTTGGCGCCGTTTTCCTGGGACTCTCATATTGGTCGGGGGCAACCCTTGCCGACATCCTGGTTTTAATTTCACCGCTTATATCGCTTGTCCTTTGCGCTGTCGACAAACAGTGGTGGTTGTATTTTGTCGCCGGCCTGCCCATTGTTTTGCTCCTCGTCTGGCGCGTTTTTGAATGGAAGTGGTGGCTGCGCATAATACTGATTGCCGCCGTTGTCGCCGCCAATTACGGAGCGGGCCTGGCAAGGCCGCATCTCTGGGGACTTTTGAAAGAGTACCAGCAAAAACGGCTGACCAGCTTCGTCAATCCATACGACGACCCACGCGGAAGCGGTTATCACATTTTGCAGAGCCTGATTGCCATTGGCTCGGGCGGCATTAACGGAGCCGGCCTGGGCAAAGGCAACCAGGCACAGGGAGCATTTATACCGGAGCGCCACACCGACTTTATTTTTGCCGTAATCGGCGAGGAATTAGGATTTAAAATCTGCAGTCTAATCGTGCTTGGCTATAGCGTCATTTGTTTGCGCGCCCTCTTTATTGCGCAGCAGGCCTGGCGTGATCCCGCCGGCTCGGCCATGGCGATTGGGCTACTTTGTATGTTTCTCTTTCATGCCTTCATCAATATCGGTATGACCATCGGTATCATGCCGGTGGCCGGTGTACCGCTGCCCTTTCTCAGTTATGGCGGCACGGCACTGATCGTGGACATGGTGGCAATTGGTCTTTTGATGTCTATCTATCTCTACAATCCTAAGGAAGTCAAAAACGAATGGGACTGAAGTACCAAAGATTGTGCATTTCAGTGAGCAGGGCCATGAGCCGCACTCTCAGCAAGATGCTGAGCCGGTGCATGCCAAAACACAATCAGACGTTTGTTGTCTTGTTAGCATGCCTGCTAGCAAATACTTGTTTCACCGCCCAGGCAGCCCAGGAGACTAGCACCGCCGATGGTGGCTCTCTCAAGGGCGGAGTAAGGGAGATAGAAGTAACACTTGATGATTTGCGCGACGCCCGCCTTTCAACAAGTCGAGTGAGAAAGGCTGCCGCCAATCTCTACGACGAGGTGACTCGCCAGGAAATGACGATGATGATGAACCCTAACGTGATCGGCACCATGGTAATTTCGACTCCCAGACCAGTGCCTACCGGCAGGCTCCTGGAGGCACGCAAAAAATGGGTAGACGCTTCCATGGCCGAAATCGCACCAATAATCAAACTGTTTAAAGAGGATGTCGACAAGGCAATTGAGGACGATCGGCGCGCCGACGTAAGCGACAGCAGCAGAAAGTCGCTCGATGCCGTTCGCGATGACTTATTTGCCCTGGTCAATGCCTCGTTTGAAATATACAAATCGCTCGAAGGTTTGACCGCAGGACCGACTTACGACAACAAAGCAATTGCATCCGATGCAAAACAATTGGACGAAAATATGAAAAAGCTCGATCGTTCATTGAAAAAAGGCGTCAGCATATTGCAGAAGGAAGCTAAGGCATCCAGGAAGAAATAGTCTGCAATCAAATCGAAATGCCTCGGTGAAAATATTTGCGATAGCCTCCGGACAGACACGCTAATACGTGATATTCTGATTCCCTAAATATTCATTCGAGAAATCATATTTGCAGCTAAATCAAACAATCATCTGTGTATTTGCTTCAATGTCTCTGGCATCCTGTGCTAGAGAGCCAATAGATAAAGTGTTGGCGGATTTAAAAGAGCCAGAGTCACAACGCATTCCGGTAGTCTATGCAAGGAACAAGATTGAAGCGGGACAATCTGGTACAGCAGCGGATTTCCGGGTACTAAAGGTGCCAGCGGCTCGTGTTCCTCTCGACGGACTGCACGTTCCAGAAGAGGCAATTGGCAAGAAAGCGAAAGATGATATCGAGCCAGAACAGATAGTCGGCTCTCATGATCTCGTGCCACTCGAGCACACGGCGGGAAACTTCTATCCTTTGTCAGAGATTCAGTCTTGTGGCGCCCAGTATCTAGGAGATGAACATGAAGGGGACCAGATTCTTGGCACTACACTGCTCGCATTTTCCAATAGCAAAGAGGGACGAGACAGGCTGAGGCACTTAATCAAGTGCCTCGGTAATAACAAGTACGAAGTGATCTTCCCGGGAGAAGACAAAGAAGTGGTTGATGCGGATGAGCCCATCGATCCAACCACACAGGTGCACTCGCATTGTGAAAAATGGGCGACAGTTTTGGATACTGCTTTTCATAACCATTTTGAATCTCTGGAACAGCAGCAGAAGGTGTCCGGGATTCCACAAATCAAAATTTCACTCTCCGCCTTTGAACAGAGTGACGATCAGATAGTCCTCTTTAGACCAGATGAAGAAACACCGGCCCTGGTTGAAAAAGCCTTCTCGACCAAAGTTTTCAGGCCGATGCTAGTTGCCCTCAAGCACAAAGATGAGATAAAAGGACCACCAATGGAGGCTCATCCACACTCGCTTGCTTTTGTCAGTTATGATCCGGCAAAGAAACGTGTGATCCTGCAGAATTCCGAAATTGACGCTCTCAATGTTTCTGAAGCAGGATTGGAACAAGTAGATCCATATACCTATGCGGTGCCACTAAGCCTGTTTCCTAAGTACATCAGGTTTGTCTGCTATTTGCAAACGCCAGAGAAAGCACGTTCTGCCAAGGCAAGATAATTTGAATGGGGCACTGAAGAAAGCCGGATTTACAAAAGCAACGTCAGACCAGCATCAGTAGGCCAGTTTCAGTCTTTAACAGCACGCCGGTTTACCATGGTCCTGAAAGAGGTATGCAAGGTTGAGAGGGCCCAGCGAAAGAAATCGGTTTTCAAACGTGAAGGAAAATGTGCCAAAAAAGGAAGTCGAACGGTTGCAGACGCTTCTAAATCAGGCTGATCTTGCTTACCGGACAGGGAGGCTATCAGAAGCGGAGCTCCTCTACGTCGATTGGCTCAAATTGGTAGAGGGGCAAACGGAAGTTCACGTTTGGCAAGTAGCAACGTGCCTGCAGCGTCTCGGCGACATGTACAATTATTCGGGTCGGTACATCGAGGCTGATCGGTCGTACAGCCGTCTTCTGATGTTAGGTGAGAAAGCATGCGGCCTGGATCAGCCGGAATTGTCTAAAATTCGTGCGACCCTGGCCCAGGTTAAAGCCAAAATCAGCGATCGCGAAAACCCAAGACCGGCTGGAGGTTCCCAAGCCGCAAGCGGCAGCCCGGAGGTTGTGTCTGATGGACGCATGACACAAGCGCCAATGCTCGAAATGCACCAGGCGCAGCAGCAGGACAGCTCCGGACAAGTTCCTGCTGCCCTACAACAGAGTGACATCATTGGAGATGGCAACGATGGATTGCAAAACCTGTTCGGATTGACGGACGAGGAGCGCAGACCGGCTATTAAGCCGCCGGAATTCAAGAAACTGCGCGGTAACGGAGATGGGCAGCAGTTAAGTAAGACAAGAAAGAGCTCACCGGCTGTGCGCTTCGCTGTTGTTGCAGGCGTAACGGTGGCCGGAATCTGCCTTTGTATACCCAGCAATGCAGCCGGCTACATTGCTCTGGCAGGAGACATGCAGAGAGCAAACAAATCTCTTGCCTCCGCCGTTTATCTCTATGATTTGGCGGCGAGGCTCAATCCCAGGTCCGCCGACATTGCTTGCAAACAGGCCAGGCTGAAATTGGACATGCAGCAGTCACAAGAGGCGATTGCTGATTTCAGCAGGGCCATTGCCATAAATCCCAAGGCCAGCCAGGCTTATTTTGAACGGGGCATGGCACGGTCTCAGGTCCACGACTATCAAAATGCCCTGGCGGACTTTAGCAGCTTTATTGCCATGCAGCCTGGAAACGCCCCAGCCTATGTACGGCGAGGTAGCGTATATAGCCGGCTGGGTCAGTACGACAATGCGGTCAAGGATTATGATAAGGCCTCCAAGTTGGATCACACCAATGTTGAAGCGATGTATTACCGCAGTTGGACACTTGACCTTCAGTACGATGAGTTGATGGAGCAGGATACAAGTCCGAATAGTGCTCAGCCGGGCCATTCTGGCGGGCCCAAACAACCCTTGGTGGCAGGTAAAGGAGACCCTCAAAAGATCCACCAGAATCTTGATAGAACTCTTGATCAAACTAAGATCGCGCTGTTGGATGACAAGATTCACACCTCTCCCAAAGATGCCGGACTTTATCGCGATCGGGCCTGGCTGTCGCTCAAGCTGGGGAAATTAAAGGCGGCGATTGCTGACTACGATGCAGCGATTGCGCTCAAAGAAGATTTTGCAGGAGCTTATGTTAATCGTGGCCTGGCTTATTTCGGATTGAATCAATACGACAAGGCCATAAGAGATTATTCGCAGGGTATAGTACTTGATGGCGAGAATGCGTCTGCTTACTATAGACGCGCCGTCGCCTTTGAACGGCTGGGCAAATACGATTTGGCCGCCAACGACTATCAAAAGGCAAGCGGATTGAACCCGCACCGCACCAAGGAGTATCTTGCCATGGCTGAAGCGGATCGCCGCCGCTTGCGCACATCCCAAAAGGATTCGCCCACCCAGGCCGGCGCTCCCGGTGCGAGCGCCGGCCTGCATGCTCTGGCCAGTGCCGATAGTGCTAATCATTCGCTGTCAAATTCAGGCGACAATAGAGGCGCAGTAGCACGCTCCCAACCAAAGGTATTAAACGATCAGCGGCTTGAGGGGAAGAGCAGCGCAACAGCAAGTGATTTTCAGGTTCATTATGACCGCGGTCAAAATTTAGCCCAACAGGGTCACCCGGCTGAGGCTGTAGAAGAATTTAGAGCGGCGATCAAATGTAATCCACCTGAGCTGGCGTTGGCGGCTGTCTACTACCAGCTGGGCAAGATATACCTGAGTAGCAATGACAGCAAAGACGCTCTCATTTACTACGACCGCAGCATCAGCCTTTATGCCGGAAAGCGTGACGCGGGCCCGGCCTATTCTGAACGCGGCCTCGTCTACTTCCATATGCATGATTATAATAGAGCGCTTGCTGATCTTAATGAGGCCATCAGGCTTCAGCCGATTATGGCCAACAGCTATTTTCGTAGAGCTAGGACCTATAAGGCATTGGGGCAACTGGATCAATATGCTGCCGATGCAAAGCGGTATTCTGAGGCCCGGATCAAAAGGGGGCTTCCTGTTGGCAATGGACCTTAGGAATTGATCACGGTCTGTTCCACTGCCGACAATTATCGGCGGAGCTAGTGAAAGCCGGGAGCTTTCTCTGTGTTTGCCCGCATGTCAACTCCCATAGTCTCAGCCGATCCTACAACACATCCAGCATGCGCTGTCTGGCAGCACCAAGGGCCAAAACACCGGATTTTAATCGGCACAGGCTTTTTCCACTTCAGCATTGACCGGCTTATCGTTTGAAAGTTGTTCAAACATCTCGGAGATTGCACTGCGACAGGACGATAGAGCGCCGTTCCAGGCTTGGGCAACACTGCCGGCGGTGCCAGCCGGGTTGCTCGTATTGCTTATCCTGGCAAGCCTGGTTTCCTCATTTGCCAAATCCAAAACCGTCCAGCATATTTGTCATCTCCGAAACCTTTCCAGCATAGATGACCTGCGAGGGAAGTGTCCGCCGTGTAAGCTTGGTAATTGTCGGATCAAATTTAAGCTCCCGCTTTTCTCTCTTAACTGTAAGAGTTTCAACATCGGGAAAGTGTGAGTTGTCGTCAAATTCAAACTCGCGCAGCAAAATAGCCCGGTCGCAAGCAACACTGGAGGCATAGACAGTAGCCAAAATCATTGCTTGCTGATTGCCGAGCACGATATTTGTAGCCAGCACCGTTTTTCTGCATGAAGCATGTTTGTATGAAACTTCGGAACGATGGCTAAGTGTGAGCGAGTGCACCTCAACATCCACCGGATGAGAAAATTGCTCTTTGATTATAGCCACTGGTTGTCCGCAAACTGGTGCCGGCGGTTTTGGTATTCTGCCTTTTGAACCTGCCGCTCGCTTGCCAAATGCCTGCTTCAGCGCCTCTAGTGTTTCCCAGTGTGCGTGTTCGACAAGAATAAACGGGTGAATACCCGCCTTGGCGAACATCTGACAATCTACGGCGCTGTAGCATCCACCTTTCTTGTTGTAAACATAGACAGTCCAATCGGGAGCGGCAGCATAAATCTGTGCCCCCGAGTTAAACGTGACGAGCAAGCAATTTTTGCCGATCACGCTGGTAAATGCCCCACAATAACGATTATTTTGCTCAAGCACCCAGCTTTCTTGCTCATCAGCCGCCAGCACCTCCGGCGACAGGGCACTGATAAGGAGTAGACTGGCAATAATCGACAGTATGCGCTTGTGCCGCCTACCTCTTCTGTGACTGTCGAATCCTCTAAACATAAATAGCCTGCTCATCCACTATAAATTTGGCTCTTATCCGGCCTTCAAAAGACACGTAGGGCATCAACAATCAATGCTCTCGTTAGAACATCTATCCATTATGGCAGGTCAGTCACCAAAGGCAGGCGAGAGTAATTGCAAGACAGTATAGAAAAATATTTCGGCCGTCAAGAAAAGGAGAAAATACTCAAAGGATCATTCGCACACAACAGCCCTACCAGTGGAAACAAATCGGCTCAGTTTATGTCTCCACTTTTAAGAACAACAGCTACTAAATCGGGCGTCGTTATTTCAAAGCATAAAGGTGAGGATGGTGCAGGCAAAAGTGCCTTCACCAGCAGATTGCAGAAAGCTGCCGGAAACACAGGGAACCCTATCGGCCTGCCGACTCGGGTGGCAGGATAAAAGCAGAATCTATAGGTATACGCAGCCATGACTCATCAACTTGAGCGGGGCGGGTCCATGCTATGTTTGGCAGTCCTCCTCGCAGTGTTACCATTAAACATAGCCTTGGCTCAAAATATTCACGGCCGTGGAAATTTGGCCCGCAGCCAATCTCAATCGACGCTGGACAACTCTGGCGGAGAATACGCCACCGGTCGTTTACAGGGCCATATTTTAGTTTCGGAAGGGCCCGGTATTGTGGGGCGCCGGATAGACGATCTGCTCGGCGCAGCTCTGGAGAGGGATCCGCAGACAGCGGTCCTGGATGAAGCAGTTGAGCATTACAGAACCAGGGCGGCACGCATATCCGCCGGAGCAAAGGACAGCGCCGAGTTTTTAGTCTGCTATAAAGGATTTGGCCCAAGCAGTGAAGCCGGCGACGTTATCACGGGAGAAAAACTCAAGCTCCACAATGCGGCCTCCGCCGAGTATGCACGTCAGAAACACATCGATGAACTCCACACTAAGATTGTCTCAAGCCTGCTGCAAATTTCAATGGGCTTGGGAATGGCAAATAATGCCCGGTCTCAGGAGACCATCAACAGTGGAGTAGATTCATTGAGGCCGCTTGTCGGTGACGACCAGGCCAACGAAACAAAACAGCTTTTGACCTCCTGGAGCAAGCGCGTAAGAGTGCCGGAGCAAATTTTCAAACAACCGGTTTGGGATGTGGAAAGGCGTAATCAAATGCAGTCGGCAATAGTAAAGACTGCCCTGGCCCGCGATCCGGTTGTGATTGGCATTCAGAACCACATACATAAGTATAATCATTTGAGCAAGTTTGCCCGCGCTTCGGGCAAAGTATGCTCGACGGTTTTGGGCGTGCTTTCGCGCACTCCTGTAGTCCATCATGCCGGCACGCCGGTACTGGTAGGATATTTGGCGGCAACCGGTGGACCGGAGCAATCAAAGATCATGAAGGAACTCTACCTTGATAGAAGGTATGCCAGTCGCTTGCAGGTCATGTCGGAAGAGACTCATATGGCGATGGACAACTACCAGCTGGCCCTGGTGACACACAACCCTTGTTTGCTCGCCTGCTCCGAATCGGTAATTCAGGATCTGGCCGGACCAGAAGTTGTCGGTCAATATTTTGGCAGGAGCGTGCTTCCAGGACCAAAAACGATCAATCCGCTGGCAAGGACTGATCTGGCTGATAACGCCGCTCCGCCTTATAGAAAATCGGCGCATACGACCGGGCGGAAAAGCTCCAGATCGCAGATTGGATTTCAACGTTCAGCCGGTCTCTAGCCGGCAAGTTTTGGACGTTTTTCCAGGGCGATTGCCGCTGTAAGGTTTCTTAGCAATTGCACTGCTTATGGTCCTGGTCCCGGTGTTTTCCATGGTGCAAAGACGGTAATTTGGGAGAGGTATTTTGATCAACACTTATCTTCTTACACAACGTAACAAAGTACCGGGATCGTCCACAGTCAAACGCCGTCGTACACAGCAGATTCATTATTTACCTCAATATCTCAGAAGCGGGAGGAAGACAAAATGCGACATGTTTTGGCATCAGGATTAGCCATGGGGTTGTCTTGCCTGCTTTTCATTCCGGCCTGTGCCTCTCCTCTAGGCGGAGGCATTGGACAGGGATTTGAAAGCGGACTTGGCTGGGGACTTTGTACGGCGATAGGGAAAGGGGTAGTGAAAGCGGCTCACGCAATCAAAGGTCGAAACCATAAAAGCGAAAGCACTCAATCAGCAGACAATCAACCTATGGGTCCAGAGGATTACTACAATCGTGGTATGGAAGAAGGATATGCCCGAGCACGAGAAGAAGGCAGCCGGTATGGCACTGGCAGCCGGTATGGAGCAGACGACAGGTACCAGGAAGGGCAGGACAACAAGTACGCGGACGCCAGGGATGGCAGTCGAAACAGGACGGTAGAGCAAAGAGTTTACGCCCGAAGGCTGACGGTGAATCCTGCGCAAGACTTGCAACAAAGCAAAGGGAGAAGGTCACGGAGGAGAGCCCAGCCCAACCTTCGCAGCGGACAAAGCACAATTGCTGCACGGCAAAAAACCGCCACTAAAGTAGCAAACCATCCTCAAAATAATAGCGTTCGCACAGCAAATAACTCCAAGCAAAAAGTGGTCGATCTGGCAAGTAAACCATAATCATAGTTTTCAGCGACACGATCAAGGTCAAGTACAAGATCAAGTACAAGATCAAGTGCTGGGCACCACGCGCGGTGCCCTTCGGGCCCTGCTTATGCCTGTGATTGGTGCAATCACCCTCGGCCCATTTCACCCATCCACTGGGGCATTAGCCCTGCGGTTATGCTCAACTAAGAGAGGATATTAACGTGTGTTTTTGTTACGTGCAGATGCAGTTCTTATGGATACTTTTGTTTTTGGTCCCGTCTCAATCAACAGAAGCGTACCTTTAACTCAAAACTAATTGGAGGAATGTATTATGCAATCGGAATTGGTCAGGACACTTACTGTTTTAGCTTTTTCCTCCTTTCTATTTGCCCCTGCTGCTTATGCCGCCCCACATCCGCCAGGTCCCGGGGTTAGCTTCAGCCATGGAGCACCACCCAGTTTTGGAGGAGGAGGACACGGTTTTATGGGTGGTTCCAGACCGCCAAGCTTTGGCGGATCGCACAGTTTTGCACCCGGCGGATCTCATAACTTTGGAGGTAGCCACAATTTCGGCGGAGGATCTCGCTGGTCAGATCATGACGGATTTCACAACTTTGGAGGTGGTGGCCGAGGGTTTGATCACGATGGATTCCATACTTCCTGGGGAGGCTCCCGTGGATTTGATCGCGATGGATTCCATAATTCCTGGGGAGGCTCCCGTGGATTTGATCGCGATGGATTCCATAATTCCTGGGGAGGCTCCCATGGATTTGATCGCGATGGATTCCAAAACCGTTGGGGAGGTTCCCGCGGATTTGGGCATGGAGGATCTAATGACTTCCACAGAGATGGCGGCATGCGTGAACCCTGGCGACAAGCCAACAATGACATGAGGTCCGACCACAGAGATCTGAGATTCGACCGCCATGACATATTCAATGACCGGCGCGATATCGGTTTTGACCGGCGCGACATCAAAAATGATCGCAGAGATCTGCACGGCTTGCCCAAGGGATCTGTTGCTTACAACAAACAGTTAATGGATATTCATTCGGACAAGCAAGATCTGTTTGGCGATCGGCGCGACCTCAGATTCGATCGGCACGATGTAAATCGAGACATGCACGACATCGGTCAAGATCACAAAGGTTTCTTTGCCGGTGCTAAAAACTGGTGGCGCTAACTACTGAATGATTGAGCGTCAAAACCTGATCATCAGCTGCATAACCGAGGCAAGAGGAGTTCTGGTTACCGCATCATGCTGTGGCTCAGGACTCTTCTTTGTCGGCATTGGCCTTGCCCAGCATACAAATGAGATCTAGAATATTGGCGGCAACAAAACATTCAGCATGTGCATCAAGATTGGAAATGGCGAAACTATAGACTGGATTGGGAAATTCAGCTGTCTTAAATGTCAACAGTTCGCCATTGCCACTGCTGGCGAAGGCAAAATATCCAGGTAATCGTTCGTTTATCTCGTGCCCAATGTTTTCGTCCAAAACCTCATTTACCGTAAAAATAATGCACCAGTATGGTTTCACGGGGATCTCACCATAAGCCCCGTTGCTATAGAGCAGGAAGTCTAGATAATCCGCCGGCAGAGCAAAGGGCAGACTTGATTGCAGCTTAGCTACCTGCCTGGGAGGTGCAGGTGGGCGCCGGTCCCAGTTTTCCGAACCCTTGGCGGCAATTAAGTTTCTAAAATCGGTCATCCAGTCACCTTGTGTCGCACCTGACCTAGGATAGCCTTGAGAGGGCCTCCCTGGATAATGAAAACTGCCAAATTTTTGTTCAGGATCCAGAAAACTGGCATAGGTACCTATAACTTTCTCCCATTTTACAAAAAGCAAGCTCACAGGCCGGCTCTTGCTCGTCCTAGAAATATGCTCGGTTTCTGCTAAAAGAGGAGGGAAACCATGACACTTAAATAAGTTTTGCCGCCGGTATGGCCAATAGATACTGCCAGGATCTCACCATGGAATCGACAGGGGTGGAAAATTACAGCAGGGGGCCTGCCGATATCTATTGCCAAAGTGCGAGGGGAATAGTGCACGCCATACCTTTGCCATATTTTTGCTGTTTACTTGGGGCGAAACCGGATCCAAAGCCCAAATGTTTATCCGTGCACAATCAGGCTATCGTCAGTCACCCCAGCCAGCTCTGATGCCAGACCATAACCTTGATCCTAATGAACGCATTTGCACCCCGGGCAGCCTGCTGGTGAAAAAAATTAGCAACTTACTGAAAGCAAACGATGACTCATTGTTTCTGGAGGTTAAGACCGTCGCGCGAGGAGAAACACAATGGCGTCAAGAAATGATGTTGATTCAGGTACAGCAAATCAAGCTGCCGATACGCACTTAGCACAATATTCGGCCAGCCCACCACCGGCCTCGCAATGGCCAGGCTTGTTCGATCCTTTGTCGCAGGCCGTTATACAAGCAGGCCGCGCCCGCGATGCACAGGAAGAAGCAGTATTAGCCGCTGCCAGGGAGTCACAGGCGGCTAAGAATAAACTGGCGCAGGAAGGGCTCATTGCTGATATCGGCGCCATGCGCAAGCAATTTCCTGATTTGATGGAAGACATGAAGAAGGAATTCCCAACGGTTCCATTCGGTAGCAGACTAAGCTTGGATCAGATCAACCAGGGTCTTAAAGACCAAAGCCTATCTCAGGAAGACAAAAACCTCCTCGCTGTTTTCAAGGCGGGCTTCAATGTATTGAACGAATCCAATCTGCGTGTGGGAGATGACGGCACGCACCCAACCGGTCCATACGACGAAATCAGCGCCTCAAGCCTGGCCATGATTGATAAGGCCGTTAACCGCAGTATTAGCGGGGATCCTTATTTTAAGGAACATATCTGGGACGACATGTTTGCAAGTGGCACGAAATTGGCCCTTGCAGCTGGGGCTGCCGCGTACTGGGGTACTCGCAGCGCTAAAACCGCCTTCATGGCCGCTGCTGTTGCTGATATCGGGGGACAGGCGATTGGCGCTGCAAGCCCTCTATATACAAAGTTTTCTGGCGGCGAAGACCAGATTTACGATCGAGTCAAAGACGAGTATTTAACATTCTCAGATGTCTTTGACAAGGCGCAGACTCCTCCTGACGGCAAGACCAGGTGAAGTAGTGCCTTCAGATCACAAAACAAACCTTAAAGGTCGAAATTCAACCGGACCATGACTACAATAAATCTTCAAAAGAGAGAATCGCTATGACAGAAAATGATGACCATACTTTTGGTGCACTAACATTGCCTTCAAGTATCAAATTCCATGAAGATTTCAATGTCCCGAAGTTACCATCATTGAAGCCGCAAGATCCAGCCGATCCGTTGTCGACTGCTGTGAAGGAAAACGAACGTCCGGCACCGGCTCAGGAGACCTCAGCGGTGAGTGCAGCACAGAATGCCGCTTTGGCCAAAAACAAGCTGGCTCAGGAAGCATTGGTGACAAATCCCAGCGCCATGCGCAGTCAATTTCCGAAACTAATGGAAGATATGCAACGCACATTTCCCACGATCGAGTTTCACGGCAATCTAGATTTGAATCAAATTGACAATGGTCTAAAAGACAATACATTGTCCCAGGACGACAAAAATCTGTTGTCAGTTTTCAAAGCCGGATACAACGTATTGTCGGAAAGTCCCAACAGCAAACTGGACGACAACAATCATCCCGGCAGTAACGCCTATGGCATCAGCGCAGCAAGCCTGGCCATGATTGATAAGGCCGTCAACCGGAGCATTAATGAAGATCCCTATTTTTCGGCGCACGCCTTACACGATTCATTTAAAAACGCCGCCTATCTTGCCGCTGGCGCCTTCACACTTAAATACGCCTATCGTAGCAACGCCACCGCGGCACTAGGTGCTGCGGCATTTGGCGCTACCGTTGGCGCAGCCTTTGGACTGATGGAACCTCTGGTCTTCAAGTTTGACGGTGGGGAAACGGAGATGTACGATCATGTCAAAGACGACTATGTGGCATTCTCAAATGTTTTTGATCAGGCACCCCCTGCCGATATTAATGCTAAGCCTGCGCCCTGAACCTACGGATGTCCAGTCCGAGCCAATATATTGTTGAAACTTTGGCCATTTTTTGTCCAAAAATGCACTTGCCCGTATAGAAATAGCAAATAGCATAACTAACTAGTTCTTTTCCTGATTTGGGTAAGAGAACGCATATAGTGCCAACCCCCCTGAAACATCGCTGTTTGCACACTGAGATAAAACTATGGCATCGCAATATGAGTCGGACACCAACTCTGGGCAGCCGCACAGGCCGGAGTCCAACCACGCCACTCCAGCAATAAGCTCAATTAATCTGTTCGAGCAGACCAGTGCGCCGCCAATTAAGCTTGGGCCGATGCTGGATCCGCCGGATTACCTGGCCAAAGCAGTCAAGTCTGCAGACTCTGCCCCGGCACAAAATCCTTCAAAACCGCTGACTAAACCCGATGAGACCCACGATAGCAGCACAGACATTGGGGACCCAGGCGACAGTCTGTCTGCAAGAAACAAGCTGGCCGAGGAGGCCCTGCTGGCACAACCTGGGCAGATTCGCCAGTTTTTTCCCGCCTTGATGAAGGATCTGGGTCAGAAACCTGACGATGATCTGAGTATGTCCGAAATCGATCTTGCTCTTAAAAATCCGCATCTGTCTCAAGTTGACGTAAACTTACTCACCGTATTTAAGGCTGGATATACGGAGTTTAGCCAGGTGGTTGATTTCGATAGTGAATTGCAAGCTGATACAAGCGGTATTAGTGGCAAGAGTTTGACGGTCCTGGACAAGGCTATGAACCGAAACATAACTGACGATCCGATTTTGACCAAAGAAAAAGAGTTTGGTTGGGTTAGTCCAGTTATTGGGGTGAGTACCACAGCTGCGGCAGGAGCGCGATACTTCAAGGCAACTGCAGATTACGCCAGCTATATCGGCTTAGGCAGCGCCGTACTGACTGGCCTGGGATATGAAATCTATGCGGCAGAGGGCGGCATGAAAGACGACAATGACCGAAAATATGATGCAGAGAAGAGCGCTTATACTGCCTTTGTCACTGGCTTCGAGAAAGGCCACCAGTCTAAGTAAGATCTGGTGCTTGAATATGCTGGCCCTTGCAGAGAGCAAGAAGTGCCTCAGGTGCGGTGCACAATTTGTTTGGATATAACTTTTGCTTGCAGCGCTTGCACCAGAATTGGCACGCTCAATTCCGGATTGCATGTAGTGCCGCAGGTGAAACAATCCCAAAATACAATGTTTGATTCCGGGTACGTATGCAAACTGGCATGACTTTCGGCCAGTACAGCCAGCGCTGTCACTCCCTGCGGCTCAAACCTGTGGGCGCAGACCTCCAGGACCGTGGCTCCAGTGGCCTGAGCTGCTACAAGAATTAAATCACGCAGCTTGAACTCGTCGTCGAGCAGGTCGGGAGCGCAGTGCTTCAATGTCAGAAGCAGGTGAGTGCCGCTTGCTTCGTGCGTGACCTGACTATTTTCCGCCGCACGCTGCAATTCGTTGTCGCCTTGCACCTGTATTGTTTCTGCCGTTTTGGCATTGTACATAAGAACTTTCCTTACTCTTCAATTTACAAACTGGGCGTCATTTGTTCGTGTTCTGATTGATTGACCACTTTGATAAAAGCATCGGCCACATTATCGAGAAAGAAGTAATCCTGCGCTCCGATAAACCGCACTACGCTGCCGCCAAATTGGCTCTTGAATTGCGAAAAACGAGCATAACAATGTTCTGGTGATCGGAAGGGATCAAAACCATAAAAGTCATATGTGGTGCAGCCCGCCTCCCTGGCTGCGTTCATTGCTGCTAATTGCAAGGCGTAGCCAGCCATAAGATTGCGTTTCTTGTTGGTTATGCCGCCATAGAGATAGGTGGCGCGGTTTCCATAAGTGACTAGCAGAAGGGTTCCAAGAGTATCACCGTCGTGAACTGCAAAAAAGAATTGTGCCCGACCTGCCGGCACCATGACGTCAGCAAGATGTTCAAAAAACTGAATCGGTTCAAGAGCAAACTGATCCCGAATGCTAGCCTCAGCCACTACTGCATAAAAGCGTTTTACACAATCAGGACTGGTGCTTGTAACCACCTCAACACCAGAGCGCTGAGCCAATTTTAGGTTATAGCGAGCCTTGTGCTTCATGTCGGCAAGGAGTGCCTGCTCAGACTGAGAGATGTCTAAATAGAGTGTATCCCTTGGCACCAGATCTACCGGAGCCCTGCCAAATTCGCGCAAGGCAGGCATTACAGGTGGTGTCAGCCGCGGTTCGATGCGCATCGTCATTACTCCCAGATCCCTGGCTAAGGATCCAACCGCGTCAATCAAGAGCCCCAGTGCTTCAGTACTGAGTGATTGATTGTCCCAGGGGAGCACCGGTCCTTCTGGTGCAACAATTACTCCTGCTCCGTTGCGCTTTACTGATGTGAAGAAAATCGCACCACCAATCAAACTGTCGTCATCAAAAACTCCAAGATGAATGGACTCAAGACCTTGTTTGCGTTTAACTGCCGCCCACTCCAGACCTTGCATAAAACCACTGGCAGGATTGGCGCGCGTGAGCAGCTCCCACTGCGCGCCAATGCCGGACATGGGGCATAGATCATCCAGTTTATGGAGTCTAAGGCCAGGCATTGCTATGCTCTCCCGTCGTCGCCAATGAGAGCTAAAGCAACTCTTGCTGTCTGGATATTTTCAGGCAGGCCCTTGATGTGCTCGTCCAGCGCCTGGATCTGCAGTTCGGTTTTGCGTACTGCCAATTGCACAATTTGGATCGCTTCCAGGCGCGGCAGCTTGCGCGTGCCAAAATTGACCTGGCTTTCCTCAGATGCTTCGTAGGCGGCAAGCTCACTGGCCAGCATATCCATGTGGGCGGCAAGTTCATTTTTATCAGCCAGAAGCATGTTTGTTGTAGCAGCGGTATTGCGCACCTGCTTCTCCAGATAGGAGCATGTTACCGATCGAAACTGGGAGGGATACGGATCGCTAAGTGGTGCGGTACCAGGGACTGAATACCAGTTTTTTCCGTCCATGTAAGCTATTTGGCCGTTTTCTCTTGCGATTGCAAGATATTGACCATCGGCGGTCAGGTGGACACCGGGAAGGACTTCGCCCCCTGCACCACCCGCGGTCGTGCCGGGCGCTGCAGCTTCTGGCACGGCGTTTTGGAAGAGGTCCCTGGCCATTGACAGATAGTGGACAGCATTTTGTTCGGCCCCCTCCGGTTGCACATTTGCTTCAGTCAACCGGGCCAGTTGACGGCTAATTTCTGCCTTTGTCTGGCTTAACAGCTGAGGGTCATTTTGCAATGAGATAACGCAATGGCCATTTTGTTGCTCGATCACATGTGTCGCCTGTGGCATCAACAGCAAATATGAGCTGTCTGTAAGAGGCATTGCAATCTTTCCGTCGGCCAAAATATCTGCACCGGGTCCGAGCCGATAGACTGCGTTTGTGAGGCCGGCCGTTTGCGCTGTGCAGTAACGGCGTGCTGGATATTTACTGCCACTTTCATCGATGTATTCCGCATAACTAACGTCGTTAGCCTGGGGCAAACTGCCTTCTTTTTGCATACGTTTAACGGCAGCATCATTTGGTCCCGGTCCAATCGGACCTTTTTTAATTGGATTGTTGTAGCGACGGTTGTTGTAATAAGTAGTGCCTCCATAGCCTCCACCCCAGCCACCGCCGCGGTTCACGCCTGCGTGGTGCGAAGCGTGCGAGCCAGCGTGACCTTTACCGTAGGCCGCGTCCGGATAAAACAAATTGCCGACAACGATGGCAAGGATTAAAACACTCATTGCACGATGGCCGAGTGTCAGAAGATTATCCGTATCTCCTGTCCATTGCTCCAGTTTTCCCTGCAAAACCCTCAGCTCCGCCACCAGTTGCGATGGCAACTCTGCGGTACGCCTTAATAAACGGGTTACCAAGCCCGGTAAATCGATGGCCTGCAAAAACCTGTTCGGCGCTTGCAGAAATTCTGAAACGAGCGCCCCAGTCTGCTCTTTTTGCAAAGTTGGCATCAGGTCCAACATCTCTTTCAGGAATAGCTGCGCCCCTTCCGGACAGGTGGTGTCATACTCTTCGCTTGAATGGATTGATTTTGCCACGGCCGAGGAAAGTGCCGGCGGCAAAATGTGTTTACCGGAGTCTGGAGCCGGAACAGTAATGTCTTTGCAGTCCAGAGCAAAAGCGTAGCGAACCGCATCGGGCGCATTGGTCAATGGGACGGCGTTGTTGAAATAATGAAGCAAAATATCGCTGCCGGCTAACGCAGGCTTGGACGTAGGTTGAATGGCAAACTGCGCTTCTGGAAAATTAAACAAAGGAAGCAGGTTATTGCTGTCTTTCAAAAATTCTCTTGGCGCAGCCAGGGAAAGATCGACGTCCATCTCCTCAGCCGTAATCGGCATGCGGGAGGCAATGAAGAAGCCCCAGTCATCGCCGTATCCTTGCGCCGAAAAGGATGGCAGGCTGATGTGGTATGGCCTGGCATGCAGAGACGCTGCCACCATACTGTTGAAAATACACCAGTAAGCCTGTGGTGTTGCCTGTGGTGAAACACCATTGACTGCCAGAATACCCTGTTCAGACAAAAGGCGAGTCAGTTTGACATACCAATCAACACTATGAAACCGCGCTTCCGTCACTGTTTCTGCCGTTGTCAGATCGATCACAATCACATCGTAGGCGGCAGGCAGATCAAGTGCCCGGTCGACAAACTCCCACGCGTCCTCATTGTAGATTGATATGCGAGGATCCGAGAGGCTGCTGTGATTTATTGCTGACAGATCACTTTTTGCAAAGTTGAGGATCAGCGGATCGTAATCAACCAGGTCCAGGCTGGCTACCGAAGAAGATTTAAACATCTCGCGAGCGACCAGCCCGTCGCCACCGCCTATAACCAGCACCTTTAATGGTGACGCTTTGCGTTTGGCCGCCAGTGCCAGCGCCGGCAGTGCAAGGGCCTCATGATAGATTCGCTCATCAGTGCTGTCAAATTGCAAGTCGCCATTTATAAAGAGAGCGACCTGGTCGCCGTTTCCTCTTTCCAGTGAAGCTACCATCTCTGAACCTCCTAGTATGTTTGACTGATGCCGCTATGCGATTTTTCCTCAGGAAAAAGCGCACAGTGGCGACCTTCCCCAACTGTAGGGCCTTTGGCCCGGCAAAACCAGTAACTGGGGTCAATTATACATGTGACTGCGGTCACTATATGATTGTTTCAAGAAGGCAAACCTAGAACCCCTTTCTGGGCCGCCATTTGACGAATTAAATCGCTCCTCTTTACAGCGTCGCAACTTGTGGAACTTTCTAAGGAGCTGGCTGCTCATTACTAGGGTCGGGGGATAACTCTCACTGCTGCCTACAGGCAATCGAGGACAAGCGATCATGTCTCATTCAAAATTCCTACAATCTTGGTTAGTATTGGCTGCCATTCTTTGCTCCTGCAGCGGCGCCGAAGCCCGCTATTCTCAAAGCACTATCCAGCAAACAGTAAATGAAGTATCGCGCCCGGACCGTGGTGTTGCGGCCGCCAGACCGGCGCACATGCGCAGGAAGTCCAGCCACTGGAAAACTAGATATTGGAATCAAAAGTCCACCAGCAAATCAAAAACACAATAAATTGTGGTCCAGGCGACCGGCGTTTAATCTTTTGATGGATTAAAGATACAATTACTGGATGAATGACAACGACTCGCTACCCAATCAGACAAGCGGCAAGTTGCTTAACTGGGTTTTTGGCCTGGCAATCGCATTGGTTGCTTGTGCTATCGGCTGGGTGGGTTGGATTTGTATTGACTCGTTGCAAAAACATACAGGCAAACTAGAAAATTATCACAGCACAGCCGAAAACACAAAGATCGATTCACATCGCTATGACATAGTAAAAAACGAAGTCGATTCGCAGATTTTTTCAGACAAGTTGACTTCGTCGCAGGAGATCCAGGGTGCCCTGGTAAAGCAAGAAGGCTCCGAGCTTCTATTTAGCAGTGGCCAGGCTTTAACTGACAAGAAGCAATATCCTCAAGCAGTGGCAAACTTTTCCCAGGTCTTGGCGCTGATTCCTGTGGAGGCGAAGAAAAAAACTACATGGTTTGCTTATGGCGGGCTTACAGAAAAAAACACATTCACTATGTGGGCGCTCCGCCAGCGTGCACAATGCTACATTGAGATGGGCAGTTACGGGCCGGCCATAGCCGATTTGACCGAAGCAATTAAGCGGCGCCCGGACAGCGTCACATGCCTTCAATATAGAGCCAAAGCTTACTACAAAATTGGCAAGACTGCCCTGGGAGACGCGGATCTGCGCTCAGCAAGGGCAAATCGCTTGAAATATCCAGGCGAACAGCAATTACCCTAGTCCTTATACCGTTCGCATAAGCTTGAAGAAAATCTGTGGAAAACGGCTATCCACCTGGGGGCGCCGGCTTCCAGCCGGCCCTGGAAAAGTACTCTTCTATGTGCTTCCTAAATGAAGATGCCGCCAGGATGGCGGCGCCCCCAGGGATTCTCCCGGCGTTCTTAGTTGAGAATATATATGGTGCCCTCGGTCAGAATCGAACTGACTTGTCGCCGCCTTCAACGGCACGTGTTGACCACAATCACCACAAGGGCATGAGGAGACAGCAGGAGTCGAACCTGCAACCCCTCGCGGGGCGACTCTTTAGCAAAGAGTTTCCTGGCCATTCGGACTGTCTCCAAAAAATTGGCGGGCGCGGGATGGGTATGATCCTCCAACCCTCAAGGGGCACTTGTTTTCGAAACAAGCTGCTATTCCATTTTCGCTTCGCGCCCAAATCACTGCGACTGAATCAGTGAGAAATAAATGGTCCGCTACCCGGGTCTTGCACCTGGACTGTACAGTGTCTGAGACTGTTCTCTCTGCTTTTGGAGTAGTAGCGGACAATGCCCATCGAGGGACTTGCACCCCCAACCAAACACTTTTGAGATGTTTCGCTCTGCATTGGCGTACATGGGCATGGTACTCCAAGAGGGGCTTGAGTCCTCACTGGACGGGGTTTAAATCCGTTGCCTCTGCATTGGGCTATTGGAGTATAAATAGTCGTGAAAGGAATCGCACCTTTGACATTGCCCCTATCAAGGGCACGTTCTGCTACTGAACTACACGACTTTGATATGGCCGGAGATCTAGGAATTGAACCTAGTACATCTTGCTCCCAAAGCAAGCGTTCTACCGATGAACTAATCCCCGATGTATCGAGATTATGCTCTGGGTCGCGGTCGTCTGATTTGTAGATTGATAGATTGCGTTTCATTGTCGTGATACTCCAAATTGATTACATATGTGCCGGCGCGCAATAATGAGGACCAGCTAAACTGGCTCTTACTGAGGCAATATGAATGCTGTAGAGTGACTTTCACGACTGATTATTTCCTGAACAAAATTGAATTGAATTGAATTGAGCTGAACTGAATTGAATTGAATTGAGTCGAACTGAATCGGACTTTTATTACCATAGCATGGCTTTAAAACTAGCGGCGGAAAATATTTAGGAAAAAATCCCAAAATACTTTTTTGAAATAATTGGCTGCACCGGATGGATTTGAACCATCGCACGTCCCTTTAACAGAGGGCCGCTCTACCACTGAGCTACAGTGCAATATACCCAACCTCCGATTTGAACGGAGAACCTCTTCTTTGTAAGAGAATTGCTCTGCCATTGAGCTAGTTGGGTGGGGCTCCATTAGCTGATCCCCTGAGCCTCGATCAGACCGATCTTCTGAGGCTCGATCAGGCTGATTTCCTCTGCCTCGATCAAGTTGATCTTCTGAGCCGCCTTAAGTTTAGCCCAGTAACCTCTACCGGGCTTTTGAATACCGAGTAGTCTGCATCTCTTATCCACAGCCTTGTCGGAGACGCCAAACAATTTGGCGACGTGAAGTGTCGGCAGCTCCCAGACCAGCTTTTCCAGATCTTCCTTAAGAGGATCGAATTTTCTCTTGTTATTTAACATGTTGCTCCTCCTTCTGAGATAGCTTTTCACACTAACTTCACATTGATACCATCGGCGGTTAAAGGACAAATTGAGATCTAGCCACCAGTTGGAATTGCACCAACTCTCTTTCATTTAGATGAACGTTTTCATTTAGATGAACGTATTCATTTAGATGAAGCAGCCACGCCGATTTATGGTGTGGTGGCATGGTGGACGTAGTTGGATTCGAACCAACGGTCTGCCGCTTAAGAGGCGGATACTTTTAGCCACTAAGTTACACGTCCGTGGTAGCGCTAGCGAGATTCGCACTCGCTTTAACCGGGTGAAAACCGGTTTTCCTAACTCATAGAAGATAGCGCCATGGAGCCCCTGGCGTAGAATCAAACTCGCGACTTCTCGCTTACAAGGCGAGCGCTCTATCACTGAGCTACAAGGGCAGATTGGATCATGGTGAAGACGTGCAGAACCGAACCTTACATAGTCGCATTGCCATAGCAATGTGCCGGCCCTGGGACGTCTCGTCCCAAAGCAACGACTACGTCGTGGTTCGGAACGTCTCTCGTATTGTAGATGGGTGAAGAGTACTAGCATAAGTGAAGAACCTCGGGGGTACGGCAAAACAGGTCAACGAGAAATCCCGATTCTCGCTGTAATTTGGTTTGACCTGTAATTGCGCGTTCACTTATCTATCCTCTTTTGTAGGCAGCGAAATCCGCCGCACAAAATTGCTTCTTTCCCAATATATACCACATGCGATTTTCATGCAACACATTTTTTTCGAAAATGTTTCGTGTACTTACGAAAACTGTTTTGCATTCGAACCTGACAAATTGAAAAACAGGAGGTTCGAATCTGATAAGCAGGGAGTTGCAACTCTCCTACTGCTTAACCTGCTTAGCCGGCCGATCGGCAGTCACCGGCTAGCGCGACGGTGCCCGCGAAACAGCTATATTTGGAAGAGCCTGGGCCACTGCTTGCCGTTGCAGGTCGCCTCCGTCGCAGGGGTCATACTTTAAAGCATGCAGGCCCTTGAAAGACTTGAGGATTTCTATCCCATCGCTATTAATCAGGGCT
>Ga0207011_1037_pt1 | contig 27451 bp, 23 predicted proteins | sample Alteio_BWMinCont_79_FD_153466 | JGI IMG/M metagenome (GOLD analysis project Ga0207011, IMG submission 153466) | Enriched cells from forest soil in Barre Woods Harvard Forest LTER site, Petersham, Massachusetts, United States -... | ecosystem: Environmental > Terrestrial > Soil > Temperate forest >...
TATCAAAGCGCTCATGATTGCGCACGACAATATCAAAATGTTCGTGACGCTGTTGAAAATCCAGAAAACGACAAAACTGCGAAATGGCGTCTTCACCCGTGTACGGAGTATGGGGCACGGTCTCGTCGCTATTTGTAATGCCGGTAAATTCGTATTTGAGTGCCTTCATACCAAGATGAGCAAGAGACTCGCTCCAAAAGTTGGTCAGGCGCTCGCCGCTCACGGTGGCATCACTGAGATCACCTAAATTGCCTGGCAGTGCCTCGATTGCCAGGGGTTGGGCGGCCAGATGATTGCTGACTCGTTTGGCTATTTCTTCGCGACTCAGTCCTTCAAAGTGCGAGGCGGCCAGGGCCAGGGCATTTATGTCGCTGTCGAAACAAACGCGCAAATTGGCATGAAGAAATAAATTGGCTCCTGCCGCTACCGATGGTGGCAGCGGATCGCTAATCTGCACTTCAAAGGGAGTGAGGTCGAGCAAAAATGCCCGCTCGATCCCGGGCAGGAGCAGAGTCCTGCCACCGCTTACAATTTTGTATTCTTTTTTGCCGTTGTCTCCACCCCTGACCACCACCAGGGCCTTGCCCGGGGGGCATTTTTTGACGCACATCAACCCGGCGGAAACAGCCGCGAGTGCAGCTGTGACTGTGCCTGCTATAGTCAGTTCGGTGGTCATTTGCTCTTGTGCTGCTTAACCTTTTTTGGGCCGGTACTGGGCGGTAAAAGTCGTCACCTGTCCATGGACAGTCCGCATGGCTGTGCTCAGGTCATGCAACTGTTGTACCGTGGCCTCGTCCTCTCCGGAGCCGACCTCGGTCAGGCGTGCTATTGCCGCCAGGTCCTGGGCGATGGCATTGGTGAAGCGATCGCCAGCATTAAAGCTGACCAGAGCCTGCATTGGATCTGTCCGTGCTGTTTTGACGGCGGTGGCAACAGCCGCTTCCTGGCCGTCATCCTTGACCGTGCGCAAAACCTGGGAGAGGTTTTGCGCCGCCCCCTGATCCAGTTTTAGGCCGCCTGAATGCTCGGCGAAAAGCTCATCTCCCTTGATTTTGCCGCTTGCCACCTTGATCAAATCAGCAAGCAACTCCTTGGCCAGATTGGGAATGGCTGAAAATGATATCGAGCCGCCGCCCACATGCCAATCGATCTCACCGTTTTTAACCTGTGAATCAATAGTCAAATATGGGCTGAATCCAGACTGGCTGATGTCGCTCAAAGTCAGCTGCAAAATGGCCTCGGCCGGCACAATATAGACGTCGATCTTGTCATGATGTCCGTGCAGCAGCATGCCCCAAAATGAAGTTGAAACATAGCCTTTGAAAAAACGCACCTTGGTGTCCTGCCCGTAAACGCCCCCCGACACGACCTCTTCGGTATATTGCGGCGGATGGATGCTGACCACCAGATTGGTGCCCTGAGCCGAAGAGTTGAAGACATTGCCCTGGCGCTCAAACTCCTCAAACATCCGGGAGACCCAGTCCGATGCCGAAGTATTCTTGGCCCGGGCCAGGCCGCCCAGGGTGTCGTCATCGTCAAAAGGGGTATACATGGCCTCGACCGGCGGAGTATAGACAAAGCTGTCTTCGGCCTCGCGCTGGTCTACGTCTTCAATGGTCGGTTTGGGCGGTATTTTAATCTTGGTATAAGAAGGCGGCAACAGACTGCCCGGGTCCTGGATTGAGGCTACCCACTCGTGGGTGGCTTCCTGCCGCTTCTCGCGCAGTTTGCGCATGACATTCTCGGACTCCTGGATTTCATCCTCGGGCACAGAGTTGGATTTAAAGAAATTGCTGAAAATGCCCATTACGTACCTCTCTTGCCTCGGCCTTCTCTCTTTTCCTGGCTCCTGCGACCAATTGGTCGCCAAAGATGCCGGTCAATCCTGAGGCATCTATCTAGAAACGATAGCCTAGCACCTGTAGCAGTCATTTTAGACTTGCCAACGGCCGAAGCGCCGATATTTGCGCGGGCAATAGAAACAATTCGCATACCCGGCCCGTCTCCCCCCTTGGGGCCGGCCACCCGAGAGGAGATGTCGCATGTTGAACTTGAACCATTTGGGAGATGATGTGGAAAAGGCGCATGACGGCAAAGATCCTGTGGAGCCGCTAAAAGAGCTGCTTTCTTCTGAGCACACATCGGTCAATAATTTTGAACACTGTCTTGAAACCCCGGCAGCTGCAGACCTTCACACTGTATCGGCGGCCTGCAGGGAGATCCATGGCCTCAATGTGCAACTTCTGAGCGAGCGTCTCTCCTTCCTCGGGGTGGAGCCTCGCAAGAACACCGATCTGTGGCATTCTTTTTTGGAGCTGATCAGCACCACGACCTCAATGTTTGGCGAGGAAGCCATCCTCAATGAGCTGCGCAAGCATGAGATGTCCTTGTATAACGACTATCAGGCCGGGCTGGATAAGCTTGACGGTGAAGAACTGCTGCTTTTGCAAGCGCAACTGATACCCAATCAGGTGAAAGTGCTGGAGCTGCTTGGTGCAATCAAAACAGAAGATGCGGAAGGGGTCAGCAAACCCAGTTTTCCTTTGAATCTAAATTGGGCCTGAAGGAATTCTTGGTGTGATGCCGCGATCAAGCGGTACGCTCAGAATGACGCTAGTGATTGTTTTTTTGATAGCCGCTATTGTGCGCAGGGTATCGAGAAATTGACCCAGTGCAGCAGTATCTGTCGTGCGCACTTTGAGCAAGACTGATTCTTCTCCAGCCACGACATAAAACTCTTCGACTTCGGGAAAAACCGAAAGCGCCGTGCACAACTCGGCACATGATGAGCCTTCGGTTGTAAGCCTGACAAAGGCGCAGAGTTTGAGGCCCAGTGTGGCGCCGTCAATGTCTATGTCGTACGACTTGATCACCCCGCTTTGCTCAAGTTTTTTTACACGAGCATGTACCGACGGTGGGGACAGGTCTAATTCCAGGGCAAGATCAGAGTACTTCTTCTTGGCATCCTTTTTAAGCAAGACTAATAGTTTTTCGTCAGTTTGGTCGATCATACGAGCCTCTTATTCATTTGTGCCTAATTCTATTCGGATTGCTTGCCTGTTAGTCGTTTTTCCTTTATTATTGTAATTCGTTAGGCGATTTTGTGGAATAGTCTAATTAGGTTAGGTTGGTGGGTGTCCAATGTTGCAGTCCAAAATTAGTCCGGACAGGCTAAAAGTATTTGTCGCCTTTTTGATTGTTTACTTAGTCTGGGGTTCTACATATATAGCCACAAGGTTTTCACTGGAGAGCATGCCGCTCTTCTTGATGATTGCCATCCGCTATTTGATTGCCGGATCGATTATGTACGTTTGGATGCGTATGCGCGGCGCCCCCAAACCGGAAAAGGCACATCTGGTGCCGACTGCGGTGCTGGGCGTTTTGCTCCTTGTTTTTGGCAGCGCCGGCGCGGCCATGGCCGTAAGAACCGTGCCCACGGGTATGGTATCGCTTTTGGTGGCGATTGGTCCGGTCTATATAGTCCTTCTGCAGTGGCTCAAGCCCGGCGGCTCCGCCCCGGACAAAAAAGTTTTCGCCGGCATAGTTGTCGGCATAGCCGGACTGTTGTTATTGCTTGGCCCGGACAAAATAGCCACTAATAGTGGTATCGATTTATTTGGTGTTATTTGCGTCTTGATTGGTTCGCTTGGAGCGGCAGTCGGTGCCATCTATGCCAGGTCGGCGCGAGTGCCGGCCTCTCAACCTCTGGCGGCCGGCATGCAAATGCTCTTTGCCAGTGCTGTGCTCTTTGTCATTTCGGCCTGCACCGGTGAATTTTCATCTCTCCAGCATTTGAATATTTCGCTTAAATCCACAGTATCACTTGTGTATCTCATTGTTTTTGGATCGATGATGGCCTTTACTGCCTATGGCTGGCTTTTGAAAACAGTGCCGGTAACGCGCGTATCTACTTATGCTTATGTAAACCCGGTTGTTGCCGTGTTTTTGGGCTGGTTCCTGGCCGGTGAAGTGATCAGCATGCAGACAATCGCCGGCGCTGCTATCATTCTTTCTGCCGTTGCCTTGATCACAAGATCCAAGGTAACAAAGCAGCTGGCAGCGGTGCGCATTGACTGTTCATCCGGTGAGGAAACGCAAAGGACCGGCGCTTTTAACAGAGCAGGATGCGCCAAGGACTGAGTATTTTTAAGGGAGATGCAATGACTGACAATCCAAAGATACTTTGCTTTGCTGGCAGTTTGAGGCAAGATTCGCTCAATAAAAAACTGGCCAGGCAGGCCTGTGAATTTGCTCAGGCTGCTGGCGCCGAAGCTACCTACATGGATTTGAAAGAATACCCACTGCCAATTTATGACGGTGATATTGAGAAGGCCAGCGGATTGCCCGAGAATGCTCTTAAGATCAAAGAGATGATGAAAGCACACAATGGTTTTTTGCTGGCCTGTCCCGAATACAATAGCTCCATTACGGCAGCATTAAAGAATGCCGTTGATTGGGCATCGCGCCCGGCAGCCGGGGAGAAAAATCTGGAATGTTTCACGGGCAAGGTAGCCGGACTGATGTCGGCCTCGCCGGGAGCGCTTGGCGGCATGCGCGGTTTGATCATTGTCCGGTCGATGTTATCTAATATCGGCGTGATCGTGGTGCCGGAGCAGCATTCTATATCCAAAGCCGATCAAGCTTTTGATGGAGAGGGCAAAATAATCGACGAAAAAAACAAGCAGTCGGTCGATAAAGTCGTGCAGCACGTTATAAAGATTGTCCGCGGCCAGAAGGCTATTTAAGCTGTTTGAAGCTTAGTATTACCTGCCATGTCTGGCGATTGCACGGTAAGTCTTTGCTTCCTGTGAGTGCTTGTAAGCCTTTTCGCGCTCCTTGCGGGCTTTATGGGCATCGAGCTTGGCCAAAAAGCGGTGTCCTTCAATTCGGCGCACCCTGGCGTCAGTACTGGCGACGGCGGCCTTTTCAGATTCTCTATTGGCTTCATGCTGCTTGTCGTGAGCTTTCTCGCGCGCTGTTTCGGCTAGAGCAGGAATTGTGCCGACAAAAGTTTGCAGGACTAAAGCCGCTAAAATATACAAGGTCAACTTATTTTTCATGGCTGAAGCTCCTGTGCTGCCAAGTGTAATCGTATCTATTTATTGAGAGGGCCGGATGAGCCGTAAAGTTCCAATTGCAATTTTCCTTGGTCTGGTTTTTGCCGGTACAAATGCGGCCCTAGGTCAGCAGAGCACCTGGGACAAAGATATTGAATCCGGCGACAGGGCTTGCCGGTCTGGTCATTACGAGGAAGCCGAGGCCCTATATAAAATGGGTCTAAGCAGTTGCGAAGGTAAAACTGGACATGACAGTCCGGGAGCGGCCAGATGCATGACTAGCCTGGCGGCGCTGTACAAGCAACAAAAAAAATACACCCAGGCAGAGGAGCTTTATACAAAAGCGCTCAAAATCAGAGAAAACTGCAAGCAGAAAAATCCAACCGATGTGGCATCGACCCTGGAATTGTTGGCAGGATTGTACAGGCTGGAAGGCAAGGACACCGAGGCCGAGCCCCTTTATAAAAGAGCAATCGAGATTACCAACAAAGTATTTGGGCTCAATAGCTTTGCTGCCGGAGCTGGCCTGAGCGGCCTTGCTGCCCTGTACAAAGATCAGGGCAGATTCGGGGAGGCCGAGGCTTTATACGATCGGTTGATCGTCAGGACTGAGAAAAAAGGCGGGCCTATGTGTCCGATACTTTCTCCCAGTCTAAACAGTCTTGCCACCATTTATAGTGCCGAAGGAAAGTTTGAGCAAGCTGAAAAAGCAGTAAAAAGGGCGATTGCCATTGAAGAGCAAGAACTGGGGTCGGATCAACCTCATCTGGCGGTGCTGTTTGAAAACTATGCAGCAATATTGAAGAAGGCAGGCAAAACCGACGAAGCGACCAAGATGGAAGCCAGAGTGCAGGCCATTCAAAAAACAAAGAGCAATGAAGGAATTCAATGACAATCTCTGGGGGCTAAAAAAAGAGAGTGGACGCTTGGGACGTCCACTCTCTTTAAAATTGCTTGGAAGACACCGGTTAAGGACACCGGGTGAAAACGAGTTACCTAAAGATGGAAGCCGCGCAGATTGTTCAATATGCTGGAGTTGTAGCCATAGGGGGCGCCGTAACCGTTGGCAGCCAGTGAGTTTTCCTGGGCCTGCAGACGGTTGATCTGCTTTTGCAGGCTTAACGCTGTCCAGCTGTTTGGGTTGGTCACAGCCAGCCGACCTTGCAGGCTGGCTATTTTATTGGCTATCGAATTGTACTGCGGCGCGATGATATTGCCGTAGGCAGCGGTGCTGGGGAGGCCTGTGCAACCAGCCGACCAGGGGGTCTGACCAGAGTACGGGTTTACTGCGTTTGCCGCATATGGGTTGACGGCGCCGGCTGCCCATGGGTTTACTCCATAAGTAGTGTAGTTGGCCGGCATCACAGCTCCATTGTTGAGAAGTGGATTGAAGGCCATATTACCGCTGGCTGCCTGATTTTGCATGTAGTACTGCATTGCCAATTGATTTAGGGCTTTGTTGTTGGCGTTATTGCTCGCTTGTGCTGGTGTTAAGGAGGTTACAGCTAGTGCCACTGCGACCAGGCCAAGGGTAGTGATCGATTTAAAGTTCATGATGTGTTTACCTCCTCATTGGAGGGGGCTTAGCCCCCTCCGGACTGAGTATTCTATTGTGGGAGTGATACCGAGAGTGATGCCATTAGGGATACCTGAAAGTTGGGATTATCCGACCTTGTTGTCGCCTTTGCCTTCGCCCTTGCCTTCGCCGCGGAAGCCTTCATGGCGACCGAAACGGTGATGCTTGAAGCCGTGCATGGAATGCATTTTGGCGAATGCGGCGCGCTGATCGGGGGTGAAGATATCAGACGAAGCCAGTATCATATTTACTCTGGCGGTCGACAGGTCGTCCCTGAGGCCGTTGATTTTGGTCTCCAGTGAGAGAACGGCTTGCTTGTCGATACTTGGTGCTTGCAGAAGACGGCGCATTTCATTGTGTGCTACTTTCAACTCGGCCTTTTTCTCGGCGGTGCTGAGTGTAAATTGGTCGCGCAGACTGCCTAGTTTTTGCTTTTGCTCGGGCGTTATCTTGAGGGCGCTGTTAAAAGCGCATTTGCCTTCGCAGGCTTTGCCGCCATCTTTGGGCAGCTGGGCTGTAACGGTCGATTGAGCAAAGGCCGGCAAGGCCGTTAACAGAAGACCGCTAATAAGAATCGGGCGTATAAATTTCATGATCAGATTCCTCCAAAATTGATAGGTGCAAATTTCATTCTTCTTGAATTTTTTATTCGCACCCCTTACACAGCTGTTAGACGCTGGCCGGATCCAAAAGGTTCAATGAAATCCATAAGACGTATCTCATAATCAAATATAAAAGCCCAATGTGTGGGTAATGTGAGGTTTAATAGTTGTCGATTCCAATCATTTATATGGCGGAGCATATGGACGATAGCCCAGTAGTTAAACAGGCGGCCGAGCCGATTCCCGAGAGCCTGAAGCACAATATTGGCTTTTTGCTCAACCGTGCCTCCAGAATCCTGCGGGACGAGATGGGGCTGGCCCTGCAACCCTTGATGCTGACGGTGCACGAATATGCCATCATGCGCATTATTGAGACTCGCCAATCTGAGACCCAGCAGGGGGTGGCGGAGCGCTACGGTATCGACAGCAGCACCATGGTTGAGCTTGTCGACCGATTAGAAGGACGGCAGATTATCGTCCGGGAAAAAAATCCCCTGGACAGGCGCAGCCATATTTTGGTGCTCACTCCCAAAGGGCGCAAGACCCTCACCCGGGCAAAACGAATTGGTGACGGCGTGCACAAAAAGTTTCTCTCTCCGCTGAAGGACAGCGAAAGGGAGCTGCTGTACAGCTCCCTTTACACAGTGATTATCAGTGCTCCGGCCCGGGAAAAAGCTTAGGGCTTTTTCTTTTCGGGCGGCGGGGCTTGAGCCGGCGCGTGTTGCTCAACATGGGCAGCCGGTGCTGGCGGTCTTGCTTCGATGTGTTGAGCCGGCGGTGCGGCTGCCGGTTGTCTTTCGATTCGAGCCGCCGGCGGTGCGGCTGCCGGTTGTCTTTCAATAACCTGCGGATGTTGCAGGGCCGGATTGGGTGCAACTGTTTCAGGCCTTCTCTGGGCATTTTGAGCGGCGGCCCTGGCTGCGTTGTCACGCACTTGTTGGTCGTGAATGGCCTGTTCGCGCAGCTGTTGTTGGTGCAGGGCTGCATTGGGGTCGGCGGCGGGTGCTATCGGAGCACGCTCGGCGCCGCTTTGCGGCAAGCCCGGACGGATCTGGCTCTGGCCTCCGACCGGCAGTCTTCCTGGCTGCACGCCGTTGATGCCTGCAGGCTGCTCGCGGTGTTGCGGCAGTCCCAGGGGAGGAACGGTTGCAGGCACGTCATGGCGTTGTTGCGTTCCCAATCCCGGAGCGGGAACTGCTACAGGTACGTCATGCCGGGGCTGACCACCGTTGATTGGTTGTCTGTTGCCGGCGTTTGGTGCCGGTTCCAGAGTCGGGCGGGGAGCATTGCCCATTGTATGGTTGAATGTCTGCTGGTTTCTTATATTGTTTGTTTGCGTATTGTTGATTGTTTCATTGATGATTGTTGTGTTTACCGGTCTGTTTACGGTCGTGTTGTCGTACCGGTTGTTGGTGACGTAAGTATTGTTTGTGGTTGGATGATAGGCGCCGGATTGCCAGTTTTGGTCCTGATATTGCTGGCGGTAATTAGGATTGGCCCAGTTTTGAGCAAACTGATTGCCGTTCTGGTTCCAATATTGTTCGCGGTCTTGCTCGCGGTGGGACCATCCACGGTAGCGGTCATCATCGAAGTCTATTCCGCGTCCTCTTTGCCATAAGAGGTCGCCTACAATGACGCCGGCAACAAAACCAAGCGGATTGGGAGCGTAAGCCGGATCATAACCGGGTTGGCCATAGCCTGGCATATAGCCGGGTTGGCCGTAAGCTGGAGGTTGTGCCTGTAGCTCGGCAATTTGCTCGACGCCGTTTTGAGTGGCCATAGTGACGTTGCGGTATCCGGAGTCATAGCCCTGTTGGTTAAACTCGACTTGAATTTGCAAATCGCCCAGACCACCCACATATTCGTCATTCTTGGTTTTGGCAATTAATACACTGGCCGTCTGAGGATCTAACTGTTGCAATTGGCCGCGTAATTCATCGGCGGCAAAATGCGGATCATTGACCATGATTCTGCTCAGGCGGTCAGCTTCCTGGTCTGTGTATACATCCATTGGGCCCATGATATTCACTCCAGAGTGGTTGAGGGGGTGGTTGCTTTGTGGGGATTCAACATTACGCCTGGCAACATGGCGCTTGGAATAGGGAAAATACGAAAGGGCGATTTGGCATTTTTGGACGGCAAAATCTGAAAAGGCTCACACCGTGGAAAAATTTACTGATGGAGCGCAACTTTGGACCTGGTTCGGCGCCCTATTTTAATGCGTTTTTTGTACTACCGTTCGGTAAGAGGTCGCTTTTGCCGCTGTTGACCAGAAAGCGGCGAAAGGACTCTTTAACGTTGTATCCATCAGGCATTTTGTCGATTGGTTTGAAGGGAGCGATGCGGGTGGGCTGACTTCTAATTGTGCCGTTATTTAGCGACTGGCCGTTAATCGTCATCTGATCATCCACCGATACTACAGGGCCAATTTTGATCCAGCTGGTTGCATCATGGCGGTGCTGTACCTTGCCTATTTTTTGGTCAGCTTTGGAGACAATCACCTCAATATTTTCGGCATCGAGATTTATGTGAAATGGATTTTTGGCACTGCCGGCCATTGCATAATCAATAAAATAACTGGTGCCGGCGTCTGCCTGGGTTTGCGAAATAAAGGGATATCTGACGAGATGCCAGATGCCGCCGTTTTTGTCCTGCTGGTAGCCGAAGATGTCGTCGTGGCGGCTTAAGTAGGAGCCGCTTTCACCAAATCGTTTGCCCACGCCCCCGGTAAAAGAGGCATTTTCGCTATGCCAGAGGCCGGCCAGCCACGTCGGAATGGGCATCCAGAAATCTTCGGTGTATTGCTCGGGCAAAAGAGTGTCGACCCACTTTACCCCCGGCTGCAACTTTGGACTGACGCTTTCCTTCCACTGGTTTATTGCCAGCCGGTTGGGGGGCACCCAAATGTCCTCCACGCCACCCTGCAGCGGGTCGGCCCCGGTCCGGTTAAACACTCCACCCATAGCCAGAAGCGCTGAGAGGAGAAAGGGATGGAGAAATGATCGTTGGCTATTGAAGGGCACGACTTGTGAAATCAGGAAAACAAATAGAGTATACCGTCATTGGGCAGCCAGCAAAATCTATCAACCGATTAAGTCGGTTCAGTTGGGCCTTATTCATACCGCAACTATGAAATTAGCGATTGCAGGCAGGATACGGTGATATCGAGACCTTGCCAATGTTGATATACTTCATCGACACGAATGGAAACAGGAAGGTTGTGGACGCCTTGCAAACCAGCAACAGGTAAAATGAAGGGACCCCCAGACGATCTTGCCATCAGATCAATGAGCCCCTGCCCCGTATGCGGCAAAGCTAAGGGGTCTCAACGGGGCAGCTTAACCCAGTGGCTAATCAGGAGCGAGACCTGCAATTGCGCTGCCGAACCAAATTCGGCGGTCGACTACACCCAGTTTGACGATAACGACAGCAACTTTTGTCCAAAATGTGGCCTGCGGATAGTAGCCAATGCCAGAGAAGGCTCTTTGACTGGATTCTTATTTCAGAGCACCCGGTGCAAATGCCCTCGTGATCAGGTTTTTGCCGATGGGAGAATGAGTGATCGGTTCTGGCAATTGAGACAAACCGGCGGCGGCAACTTATTTTTGGACGCTGGCGTACAGTCTAATCACGGCGCTTCCAGTCTTATCAATCTGGCACCTGGTGCCATTATTGGTGGTGTATACGAAATCATCAAACTGCTTGGTCGCGGCGGCATGGGGGAAGTTTACCTGGCCAGGCATGCCGGCCTGGGAAGAAAGTGTGCACTGAAGGTGATACCACCCGAACAGGTAACTGAAATCGGTTGGCAGAGGTTTCAGCTGGAAGCCAAAGCTGTGGCCAGACTGGATCACGTCAATCTTGTAAGAGTCACCGATCTGGGCATTCATGACGGTTGTCTGCCGTTTTATGCCATGGATTATGTGGAGGGCAAAAATCTGGCCGATTTATTGGCCGAGCAAGGACCGATGCCCTTAAAAAAAATGACCGAAGTATTTATGCAAGTATGCGACGGTGTCGAATGTGCGCATCGGGCCGGCATTTTGCACCGCGATCTCAAGCCGGCCAATATCATGTTGACCACGCCACAGTCCGGCAAATTAACGGTAAAAGTATTGGATTTTGGCCTGGCAAAGCTGACCAAACATGATCGTAACAAGCAGGACCTTACTGCTATTGGCGAGGTTTTCGGCAGCCCCTTCTATATGAGCCCGGAGCAATGCAATGGTGACAGGCTAGACAACCGTTCAGATATTTATTCTCTAGGCTGCACTTTGTTTGAGTGTCTGACCGGCCGACCGCCCTTCACCGGGCATCTGGCCTCCGCTATTATATTCAGCCACTTAAACGGCGATCCACCATCCCTTGAGAGCGTCGCCGGCTCCGGCAAATTTCCTGCCTCAATCGAAGTCGTAGTAGCCAAAATATTGCGCAAGAATCCGGCAGAGAGATATCAAACACTGTCGCAGCTGAAGTCAGATCTTGGACTTGTTGCCGATGGCAAAGACGTATTGCCGGTCTACGCTAGCCGTGGCGGGTCGGCCGTGACAGTTAGACAGGGAGCCCTAAGCATGGAGGCACCAGCCCCCAGGTGGCAAGCCGCAATCACTGACGATTGGCCATTTTCCGTCCGAGTCGGTGTCCTTCTTGCCGGTATCACCTCTATTTTTGCCATTGGATTTTTTGCCTTTCAGGTTTTTAAACCCCAGCCCCCGGTAGTTAAAATGGCAGGCATGATCGGCTCCCCACCAGCGATGTTCACCTCTAATGAGGTCGCCAACAATCAGTATTATTCCAAAACAATTTCAGAGGGCGGCAAGGAATTTATCGAATTTAACTTTCCTGAGGACAATACGAATGTGCATCAGGGTGTCGGCGGTTTGGATGCAGGCGCTGGAATGATAGGCTCTTCTTTGGTAACTACGCATTATATGCACGGTAAAGTGCGGCTGCCAAAGGATCTGCCAATTTGGATTTTTCCTTCAAGAGGGGCGCTGAGCCAGGCGCACTTCTTCGAAAAATTTAGAGCAGGGGAAATTACCGGTATTCAACTTGCTTCCGGCAATGACTCGGACGATTTGCTTATTGCAGCAGCGCGGATAAAGGGAGTTTCTTGCATTGTTTTGGACACCTGTCCGGAGTTGACGTCCAGTATCATTCCTGTGGTCGGCAACCTCAAATTAACGGCATTTTTAGCGCCCAGCACAAACATTAATGGGAATCTTCTGGCCAGAATGCATTTTTGGCAAGATCTCCACTTCCTGGATTTGATGTACTGCAAGGATGTGGCTCCTATCCTGAAGCAGCTGAAAAATTCGAGCAATTTGGAAATGCTCAACCTTGGTGCCACTGAGCTTAGCCGTACCGATTTTGAGATGATCGCCACATTGCACAATCTCAATTATCTCAACTTGAGTTATGACGAAATCACGCCAGAGAAACTGCAATTTATTTCCTCCCTTCCCAAGCTCAAAGGCTTGAATATTTTTGAATCAAAGATAACCAGTGACTCGCTAGTCACGGAGTTAAGGCATTTTCCTGCACTGACGAATTTGCATGTGGGTCAGGGGGTGCTTAGGGAAAAAGAAGTAGGTCAACTGTGCCGCGATCATCCTGGGCTGGAAGTGATTGAAGGATTAACCGAAACGCGGGGGGTGATGAGACTTGGAGCGCAAGACAGTCGTGAAGGTGGTTCACACACATTGCATGGTGCTGGCAGCCGAATCGTTAGTGAAGCAGATCCAATTTGGTCGCGAGTTATTTCGCCGGCTAAACGTAAAAGACTTAGCTTCGGGCCGCCCGATGGAACAGTTAAGTCCCAGCCACTTGATGGCGATAACGAAGGAGTTATGTTGCCATTTGCTCCCCAGGTCGATCAAAAATAGTGGCTCCACTCCTGTGGCGTTCAACTGTCCAGATATGACTGGCTCTTCGCTCCAATCGTTTTTAAGCGCCAACGATGCAACAAACTGGTTACAATGCTATTGAAACTGGGACTCCAGTCTACGAAAGGTGCAGCAGTCATATTTTGCCGCTAACTGCGACAAACAGGTGACTGGTACAATTTGACCTTCGAACTGCCGCGTTTTCAGCATTTTTGGCGGCTAGTAGGCGCTTGTGATAGATTCATTAGTCGAAGCTACATCGATCATTTAGTAAAGAGACTGAAAGTGGCCCCTGCAAATAATCGATTTTTCAACGCGGACGTTATGGTTGGTCTGGTCAGCCTCTGTGTGGCGGCCGCCGTCTGGTACAGCCTGACCCGGCCACAGGGAGCATTTTCACCGCGTGTGCCGGCTGCGCCCCCAGGCGCTCCTGTGGCTGCTCCTTCGCCCGGCGCCGCCGACGGCGTAACTCATGTTGATGACCCCAACCTGCCGGCCAATGTCAATCAAGCCATACGTGCCTCTGAGAAGGGGCATGCCAGGGAAAAGGCCGGGGATCGAAATGGTGCGATCGAATTTTACAAAGAGGCGGCCCGTCTCGATCCTGTGCGCAAGTTTTATTGGTCCGACCTGGCCAGCGTCTATCTGCAGCAAAATAATTACGATCGGGCCTATGATGCCTTCTTGCAGGCGTATGAGCGAGATTCTTTCGAGGTTTTTATCCTCAACGGCCTTGGCTATGCTTCACAATCGAATAGGAGAGACGCGGATGCCAGGCACTTTTACCTGACTGGGCTGACGCTGCAACCGGAATCTGTGGACCTGTGGACCGAGTTGTACAACCTCTCGCATGTCCCAGGCTGGCAGGACTTTTCCAGCGAGTTGCAAGAGGCATCCCTGATGCCGGCAAAAGTCGAAAACAACAATTTGTTATACAGATTAAACCAGTACGCGTTGGAACAAAACCCTGATGATTACTACCTGATTGTCAATCGCGCCCTGCTAAATCTGCGTTTTATGCATTTGGACCGAGTACAGAGCGATGTTGACAAGGCTCTAAAAATCAACCCCAGGGGAGGTGCGGCCCTGGTGGCCCGGGCGCAACTTCTTAACCTCCGCGGAGAGCAGGAGAAGGCGGCCCAGGCATATCGAGACTGCCTTAAGATTAGCCCCCAGCCGCTTGCCTATGCCGAGCTGGGTGCAATTGAAATGCAACAGGGAAAGCTCGAACAAGCTTCGCAGGAATATGGCATGGCTACGCAGTTGGGTACGGACAAACCAAGCTGGGTCAATACCCTGGGCAGGTTGCGCGATGCCATTATCAAGCGCAACAGCGAAGGAAAAGCAAAGCCCGACGGCGAGGTTAAAGCAAACCCCGGCGGCGAAGTAAAAGAGAAAACAGAAAAGAACTTTCCTAAGTCCGGCTATTAGTCCCTGTCCCCGTTCCCGTCATCGGGAGGGAGGCGGCCGGCTGCGGCTAAAATCAGCGCACACGGTGCGTCTGATGTGAAGTAATCAATTCAATGATTTTTTCCGGGGTCGGCGCTTCCAGAATGAGTGCCCTCAGGCTTTCGGTCAGGAAACCTTCCTGCACGGCGTGGTCGAAAAAATCGAGCAGGGAGTCAAAGTAACCCTGACCATTAAGGATGCCAATTGGCTTGTTATGCAGACTTAGCTGTGCCCAGGTGAGAATTTCGCAAAATTCATCCAGGGTGCCGAAGCCGCCGGGAAGTGCAACAAAGCCGTCTGAAAGATCGGCCATCAAGGCTTTTCTTTCGTGCATTGTTTTGACAAAGTGGGTCTGGGTCAGCTTTGTATGAGCTACTTCGCGTTCGGCCAAAAATTTAGGTATCACACCGATTACCTCGCCACCGGCCTCCAGTGCAGAGTCGGCCAAAATTCCCATCAGCCCGACATTGCCCCCTCCATACACCAGGGTCAATCCACGCTGGGCGATAACCCGCCCTAAATCACGTGCTGTTTCCTGGTGTGTAACATTGTTACCGACGGAAGCGCCGCAAAATACGGCAATTGCGTTCACTTAGCAAGACCTCACTTGGCAGGGCGCAAGAGTTCAACTATATTTCTTCTCATGCACATTATAGATACAACCTTTGTCGCGCAGAGTAAGCTCTTTGAAAAGCTTTTGTCAGAAGCTAAACAGGGCGGCACTATGTCGTTGCCGACCGAAGCCGAGTTGAAGCTGCCTTGTTCCACCCTGGTCATGCGCCCGGCCGCGGAAATGGCCGAGGCGCTGGCGGACAACGTGGCCGAGCTGGCGGCTAGATTCCCAGGACAGCTTTATTACGGCCCGGATAATATCCATCTGACCGTGTGCGCCCTGCCCGATGTTGTCCCAGGCAGCATTTTGCACCGGCATCTGCGGCGCAGTCTGGGTTCGCACGTCGGTGCTCTCAGGCCTTTAGAAATGCCTGTCGGTGGTTTTGGTATCATTGGCAGTGCGGTGATTATCAAGGCCTACGACAATGAAGGTCTGCTTGGAAGGCTGGTCAGATGCCTGATAGCAGACATAGAAGAAGAAGGTTTTTCCATGGCCGGTCTGGCCGGTTTGCATACCCAGGTGTTCTGGCTGACCGCCGCCCGACTGATCAAGCAGCCGTCGGAGCAACTTCTCGACTATATCACCGGCCACATCGATGAACGGTTTGGTGTGGCAAATTTTGAGGCGATCGAGCTTGTTTCGACCGATTCTCTTTTTAGCAGCCACGCCACCAGGGTGATGGAAAAGTACCCATTGGGCGACTTTTCTTAGAGAGGACAAACACCGGATTTCCTCAGATGTGATCAGATTACTCGTTTTGTTCCGGCTGGCCAATAATGCTGCCCAGGGCGGCAAGGCTCTGTTTCAAGGCCTGTTTTTGCCGGTTTAACTCCTGGGCGTCGAGATTGAGGCGGTTGCCTATGTCGGTATTATTCAAACCTTCGGACATGACAGCAAGCAGCTTTAACTCAGCCGGCGAGAATACGAAAGCATTGCCATCGTGGTCGACCAGAGGCGGTCCCGATTGCAGCTCCCGCCAGCTGTCGAGAATGCGGCCGGCAATGGCCGCCTCGATAGTCACTTCACCTTGCATCAGCGCTTGCATGGACCGGTATACTTCACCAGCCGATGTGTCTTTGCGACAGTAACCAGATGCGCCGGCGGCGAAGCAGGAAAAAATATCGCGCGGTCCTTCACGAGAACTCATCACCAGTATTTTTGTATCGGGTAGAGCCTGGCAAATTCTTCTTGTCGCTTCAGTGCCGTCCAATTTTGGTAGACCAAGATCCATAATAATCAGATCTGGCTTCAGCGAAAGTGCCATCGCCACCGCTTCTTCACCATCTTGCGCCATACCGACCAGGTTTAATCCGTCAAACTCTTCCAGGGAAATCTTGAGGCCAAGACTGACAATTTCCAGGTCTTCTACAATCATGTAATTAATGAACTGAGTCAACGTTTCACCACCACCACCATACCAACCACCTATCGCTTCCGCCACTTTACCCGGAGTTGGATAAACTTCCGGTGAAGTTTTTTCAATCCGGGAAGCTAACCAGGTCACCAGGAGGGAATAAAAGTCTTAGCTTTTGCAGCATTGCTCTGCGGTCCTCAATGTGTCTCCAACGCCCTCAATGGTGGTTTACCTGTGGTGCGCGAAATAGAGCCTCAACAAGAAGAAATAGATCGGATGAAGCTGGTCGAGAATGTTGAGATTGTTGCTTCTGACCAGTCTCAATCGGCTGAATCTTTAGAAACAGACCGGGAAATGGCAGAAGCTGAAGTGGCGGAAGAAACAATTTTGCGGCAACCAGCCAGGGCCCTTTCTGAATCGGTATCCGATGGGGAAAAATCGGACTGGATAATGAACTACGAGGTCCTTGATCAAATCGGTGAAGGGTCTCTCACTACCGTATACAAGGTAAGACGAAGGGGGATCGAAGAAGTTTTTGCAGCTAAAGTTTTGCGAAGTGAATTTGCCTCAAATGCCAGGACAGCCAGACGCTTTTTGCAGGAAGCGCAAAAAGCAGTGAAGCTCAACAATGCTCACTTAGTAAGTGTTTACGAAACAGGCAAGACCGGCACGGGTGAGCCGTATTTGATTTGCGATCGTTTTGACGGCGGCAACCTTGCCGATCGTCTGTCTCAAACCGGGCGCATGGCGCAGGTGGAAGTGCTGGATGTTTTTTTGCAGGTGGCCGAAGGTCTTAATCATGCCCACAAAAGCGATGTAATCCATCGTGACATAAAACCGGCCAATATCGTCTTTAAGACGGGTGCGGCCGCCGAATTGGTCAAGATGGCCGATTTTGGCATAGCAAAAGTATTGCCCGGGGCCGGCCGGGAGACAAAATATTTCACGCCATTTGGTGAAGCTTTCGGCAATCCTTCATACATGAGTCCGGAGCAGTTACAAGGTGCCCGCCTGGACGCGCGGGCGGATATTTATTCCCTCGGTTGTGTCATGTATGAATGCCTTTGTGGCAAGCCACCCTTTACCGACGATAATGCCGTTAAGGTGGCCGTGCGCCAGATAAACGAACAGGCGCAGCCGCTGCGCAGCCAGGCGCCTGACGTGAAATTGTCTGCCGGGATGGAAGCAATTGTGATGCGCATGCTAGAAAAAAATGTGATTCACCGCTATCAATCAGTGGAAGAGCTAATCGATGATTTGAAGCTGGTCCGAGCCGGGGGCAGTCCCAGGCCGGTGGCGCCACCTCCCGCGGTGGCACAGCAGGTGGGCGGCAAAGCTCAAGCAAAAGCCAAAAAGACTGTAAACACGCCATCTGAAGATGATGTACCGGAGAAGGGCTCGATCATTTTTAACCGTCACCTGGCGCGCTGTGCCCTGGATCGTGGTGATTTGGCCGGTGCCGACGGGGACGAAGATGATGCCGATCGACAAGCGCATATGATCCAATTGTGGCCTCCTCCCGACTGGCTGATAGAGCTTATGAATCCGGTCAAAATTCGCCAGAATGTTACCGGCCAACTGCTCCAATTTCGCCGGACATCAGCCCCGGTATTTGCCGACCGGGGTTTTCTGGTGATGATCCTGGCGGGAGCACTGTTTCTTTCATTTTGCAGTATCTCCATTCTTCAATATGGGCAAAATAACATTTTCTATCAGACATGCCAGGATTTGGGATTTTTCGGTGGACGGCCGCGGACGGGCCTGGGCGGCAGGCCAATCGGCAAGGGCCCGGTCTATTATGCAAAAACTGGTTCCCCCGCATTTTCCCAAACGCAGCAAGGAAAGTTTTTCGCGGATAGACAATTGTTGGATGTACGCGAACAAGTGATTTTCAATTACAGTGCTGGGCACCTTCGGGACGCTCTAACTGAGGCCGTCGCTAACGGGGTGGACCTGAGCGGTGCCAATTTGGATAATCAATCGCTGTATTACCTGTCTCTAGCTCAGGCCAGACTTTCCGGAGCCTCTATGAGAGGCTGCGATCTTATGTTGACAGACCTGACACGGGCTAATCTAAAAGGCGCCCTTCTCAACAATGCAAATCTGCGCCATTGCAAGTTGCGTTATGCCAATCTGCAGGGCGCTGAGCTGGGTGGGGCTAATCTAGGGGGAGCGGAGATGGCTGGGGCAAATCTGATCGATGTGACGCGGGACGGTTCGCTGTTAACGAAGGAAATGCTGATCAAGCTTAAGCCTGGGGAAAGCAAGCCTTCTAATATGCCTGATCAAGGTACCGGCCAAAACTGGCGTAATCGGTTTAAGCAAGAAAGTGAGGACAAGGAACGCTGGCGCGGCTAGCATTTCCATTAAACACTTATCAAGCGTGTATCCTGTCAATCCCCCGGCAAACAGATTTTGGAGGTTGCCTCTGTCGTGAAGATATTAATTACTGGAGTCACAGGATACATCGGTGGTTCGGTCGCAAAAGTACTGGTTGATCGCGGCCATCAGGTTTCAGGGCTGGCCAGGAGCGAAGAGCACAGCGCTAAATTGAAACAGCTGGGCATTGAGCCGATTATTGGTTCCATGGCCGATGAGGAGCTGCTTGTAAAGGCCGCTTCCGCTGTTGATGGTGTGGTTAACTGTGCCGACTCAGACAATGCCTTTGCCGTTTCCACTATAGTGCAGGCCCTTTGCGGCACAAGCAAGTTTTTTATTCATACGAGCGGATCGAGCACGGTGGCCGACAGAGCCGCTGGTGAAGCAAGCGATAAGGTGTTTCACGAGGATATTCCGCCCGATCCGGTTGTGGAAAAGGCCGGACGTGTTGCCATTGATCGTTATATTCTTTCGGCGGCCCTCAAAAATGTGCGCTCGATTGTGATCTGCCCCTGCCTTATCTACGGAGATGGGCTCGGTATCAAGAAAGACAGCCAGCAAATTCCAATGCTAATAGAATGCGCCAAGAAGAGCGGCAGTGGCCGATATATCGGCAAAGGGCTGAACATCTGGTCCAATGTGCACATAGAAGATCTGGCCGAGCTTTACGCTCTGGTTGTAGAAAAGGGCACGGCCGGGTCTTATTTTTATGCCGAAAACGGCGAAGCATCTATGAAAGATGTGGCCGTGTCGATAAGTAAACTGCTAGGATTTAGCGGTAAGACAGAATCCATGCCGATCTCTGAGGCTGTGAAGAAATGGGGACCGGGGGCGGCTTACTTTGCCCTCTCTTCCAATAGCCGCATAAACGCCGACAAGGCCCGCAAGATGCTTGGCTGGAAGCCTTCAAAACGGCCGCTTCTGGATGACATCGAAAAGGGCTCCTACACCAAGCATGTGGTGACGGCCTAAAAGCAGAGCAATCAGATCAGGGGCCACGGGCAAAACTGGCTATTTGACTGGATTTTAAGGATATACTATATCATCTCGTATAAATTCAAAAAAACAAACAGTGAAAAACAGGTGAGGCAAAACTAAAGAAAACCGCCATGGCCGGGCTCGATGTGCTGGTTGCACAGGGAGCCCAAACCATAGCGGTCTTACTTCAGCCAAGGTCTTACTTAAACCTTGAAACCGGGGAGCCGAGCCGCCCTAAACGAGACGGGATTAGCTCTTGGGCTTGATGAACATCGCTTCGATACGAGTACCGTAGCGCTTCGTCACTTCGTTGGGGCGCACCTTCTGACTGGCGGTCAGGAGGCCGTTTTCGACAGTGGCCGGATCCTCGATGATGAGGATTTTCTTGACTGTCTCCCAGTGCTCGAGAGTGGCGTTGGCTTCTTTCACAGCCGCATCGACGGCCGCTTTTACCAGCTCGTGGTTGGCGAAGAAAGCCTGCTGCACGGCGGCGTCGCCGGCAGGGATTTCGATGCCCTTGGAGCGCAGGAGCTCCTTGGCGGCAATCGGATTGACAAAGATCACGCCGGCGATGAAGGGCTTGTTGTCGCCCACCGGAACGATCGCCTGGATGATGGCGGCGTTGTCGAAGGCCTTCTCAATCTTCTCCGGAGCGACATATTTGCCGCCGTCGGTCTTGAAGAGGCGCTTCTTGCGACCTGTGATTTTCAGATTACCGGCCGGGGTGATGCAGCCGAGGTCACCGGTCTTGAACCAGCCGTCGGCCGTGAAGGCGCTGGCGTTCTCCTCCGGCAATTCCCAATATCCCGGCATGACAACGGCGCCGCGCAGCAAGATTTCGCCACTGCCGCTGGTATCACCAGCGTCGGGGACGATTTTGAGCTCGGAGCCTTCGATGGCGGTGCCGACCGTGCCGATTTCGCACATGCCCGGGCGGTTGCCGATGATCAGGCCGGTGGTCTCGGTCAGACCGTAGGCTTCGATGATTTCGATGCCGACCGCCTTGAAGAACTTGAGAACGTCGGGCGAGATGGGCGCGCCACCGGAGCCTACGATGCGCAGCTTGCCGCCCAGACCCTTGCGGATGGTGCGGAAAACCAGCATGTCGGCAAACCAGTGACCGACGGTACCTGGCTTCTGGGCGAAGGCCCACTTGATCAGCTTCGCTTTGAAGCCGGTGGCGGCGTCAAGCTGAGCCTGGATCTTGTCCTTGATGCGGCGAAGCACCAGGGGGACGCAGAGGAGGATCGACGGATGCAGGTCGGTGAGGGCCTTGGCCACTTCCTCGACCTTGCAGAAGGCGACGGTGACACCGTTCCAAATGCAGTTGGCCATGCCGTTCACATTTTCGAGAACGTGCGCCAGCGGCAGGTAGGACAGGTAGAGGTCGTCTGCGCCGAAGTTGAAGCCATGGCCGTAGACAGCCTCGCAGGAAGAAGCGATGTTGTTCTGGGTGAGGATGACGCCCTTGGGCACGCCGCTCGAACCTGAGGTGTAGATCAGACGGCTGATGTCACTGCGCGTAACGCCGATGGACTTGATGCCTGCGGCAGTTGCCTCCAGGAATGTCTGGCCGGCCTTCTGGCTGACGAGAAAATCAAAGATACGCTGGGCTTCGGCGCTGAGCGCAAGCCTTTCGTACTGGGTATTCTTGACGCCTTTGACCCGCACCTGGTAGAAGGCCGAGCCGGCGGTCAGGTCGTCGAAGACCATGGTCGTCAGGCCGGAATCGGCCGAGACCTTGGCGGTTTGTGTCGGGCAGTCGGCGATGATCAGCTTGGCGCCTGCGTTCTTGGCGACAAATACAACTTGATCGGCGCCGTTATTGGGATAGATTGGTACCGAAACGGCTCCCAGTGACTGGATAGCCAGGTCGGTCCAGACCCATTCCGGGCAATTCCAGGAAAGAAGCGCCACGCGATCACCTTTGCGCACTCCGGAGGAGAGCAGGCGAGCGCTAATTTCAGCAACGATATGACCGGCGTCAGCCCAGGTGATATCGGCGTACTTTGGCGGGTAAATGGTGGCGACGCCGCCGCCGATACCGGGGGCAACGGTGCAGACGTGAGTAGGTTCGGTGTTGGGGTTTTTGACCAGAACTGCTGTGGACTCCGCCTTGTTTGAGACGTGAGACCAGAAGCGGCTAATCAAAATCTCCTGACCGTTTTTCAAAGACTTGTTTGGCATTTGTGGCTCCAGTGACTGTTTGGTTGCAGGCGAAGGAGCTCGCGAGCATGGCTGCGCGAGGGCTTCGGGCGTGAAAGCAATCCCTTCCCCAGCTGACACACCCGAGTAAAACGGGCTTGGCGTCAGCAGGACAGGGACATTAGGAGAGAACAGTGGTGTTTGTTCTGAGGTGTTTTCTACTTGGCTAAAAAAGGAAAGGTTTAGGCCCTGACCTTAGGAAACAACAGCATCCGATCTCAAGATGGAGCGCTAGATATGAGAGAGAAACATATCTTGGAAACCCCAGGAAGCCAAGATGTGCGAGTTGTGCAATAGGTGCAGGTAGGCGCCTCTTGATAATTCCGGTATGTTCTCGACAAGGGCAACAGTTTTCGCCAGAGTGGGGTTGTAAAGCGGACCACTACAAGTACTTTTAAGCCTAATGTCATGATCTTTAACAAAGTTGGCTATGTAAGCGGTTGTATGGGCGTGTAGCTACTTCTTAATATCTCTAAGCATCAACGTTTCTTTTTTTTCTGGAAAAACAAAACACCCCCGTCTTTTTCCAACCAACTATTTATTTCGAACTCTGCTTAGACGCCTACCGCGCCTGAGTCTTTTTACGGAGTGCGAAATGAGCAGCTGTTCCCACGAGCAGCTTTGAAGCTCACGGAGCTTACCTATGAGTGAAAATACCAAAAATCCACAGGTTGACAGTAGTCAACCTGCGGAACTACACCTGCTTATTTCTAGTGGAGGCTCGCGAGCAATCTTGGCTGGAGCGGGTACCATCCTCGCCTGCGACCACGCTGGAATAAAAAATTGGAAGTCCATCGGTGGAATCAGTGGCGGCTCGCTCCCGACTGCCCTTTATTCCGCCGGTCATGACGCCAAAGCCTCAGTTAAAATTGCCCTGGACGTGGACTTTTCCAGTCTGCTTACCCGCCGGGGCAGCATCCTCAAGATTCTCTTTGCCTACCTGATGCAGAGCCGCTATGAGAAGACACGCCCCAAGAAGGGCGTTCTCAGCAGCGAAAAGGTGGGTGTGTATGTTGAGGAACAGGCAGCGAAAGCCGGCACATTTGGCTGGCCCACGTTGTACTGGACACAAGCCGGAGTGGAAGACGGAGTTCTCGTCTACACCTCCACCGGCATCCACCACATCAAGCGTTCTGGTTCTTACCGTCTGCTGATGAGCGAACCCGGCCCTCTGGGCGTCGCCATCCGTGGCAGCTGTGCTGTGCCTGGTATCATCGATGCCGTGCCGGTGCAGATTGGCAAGGATCACTTCTGGCTGCACGACGGTGTCCTTTCCCCCGAAGGGCGCACCCCAGTCAGTGTCCCCGAGCGTTTCTTCGGCGCCAAGCCGAATCAAATCATCGTCTGCGACGTTGGCGAAAGCGACGGCTCGCGCGAGACCAAGAAGACCAAGTCCATGATCTTCTGGCGCTGGGTTTGCGGCAAGCTTTGCATCCCGGAATTTTATCCGGAGCCGCTGGACGAAAAGGACGGATACATCATCTGCGAACCGACCGTGACCAACTTCAAGTCGCTCCAGTTCACGCTCACGCGTGACCAGAAGTGGCAGGCAGTTATGTCCGGTTACATGGGCGCGGTGATTGCCCTGGAAAAGGCTACACTGCTCAATGGACCGGCTCTCGAAGCGGCCAAGCAGGTTGGCGCCAAGTTCAAGGAGATCGTTGCTGATTGCCAAGCGCGCAAGAAGACCATCAAGGCGGGAGAACTCTCCCTGCGGACCGAGGAGCTCCTTAAGGGCTACGGTCTGTACTAATTGCGCTCCAGCTCGATCCGCTCGATCTACAGCTACTTTCTTATTATCTCCAGTCGGCAAGCTTGCTTGCACAATAACCCTGCCCTTGGCAGGCGAGCAACGGTGAGGATGGTGGCAAAGTGTTGTCTTCCATCCTCCCGTGCTCGAAAATAAATTCTGAACCTACGGAGAAGCTCATGAAATCCGGAATCAAAATCTTTCTGCTCTCTGGCAGCCGCACCCCGATCGGCTCTTTTGGTAAGAGCCTCAAATCGGTGACGGTCGACAAATTGGCCGGGCACGTGATGGTCAATGCCATCCGTCGCGCCGGCATCGACGCCAACCAGGTCGACGGCATTATCCTCGGCCATGGCTACCAGAGCTCGTACACGCCCAACACGGCGCGTTTCTCACAACTGGAAGCGGGCCTGCCTGCTTCTATCCCAGCGATGACTGTCCAGCGTCAGTGCGGCTCCGGCATGGAAGCCGTCACCCTGGCGATGCGCCAGATCGCTCTCGGCGACGCTGAAATCATGCTCGCCGGCGGTGCCGAGTCCATGTCCACCATTCCCTACATGCTCAACGGCTCCAACCGTTGGAATGGCTTGATTGCCAAGCATGTCAAAGTGGCCAAACTCGGACCTCGCCCCACTCCCTTCGCCCTCCTCGACAACGGCCTGGCTCCCCTGGCCCTGATCAAGGACATGCGTTCGATCTATATGGCCGGCACTGCCCAATGCCTGTCCGACGCTTACGAGATTTCTCGCGAAGCGGCTGACGAGTATGCTCTGCGTTCGCAGACTCTGGCCAACAAGGCGGTTTCGTCTGGTCGATTCGATGTCGAAATCGACCCGATCGCCGTCCCCAAGCGCGGCTTCTTCAGCCGCGACGAGCATCCGCGCAAGACCAGCGCTGAGGCTCTCAAGGGTCTGGGCCCCGTGCTCGGCACCCGCGTCATCACCGCCGGCAACAGCTCTGGTATCAACGATGGTGCCTGCGCTTTGATTTTGGCCTCCGAGGCCAAGACCAAAGAATTGGGTGCTACTCCGCTGGCCGAGCTGATCGATAGCGTCTCTGTCGGGGTCACCCCCGAGCAGATGGGCATCGGTCCGGTGGAAGCGATCAAGGCGTTGCTCAAGCGCAACAACTTGACCCTGGCTGACATCGATCTGATCGAGCTGAACGAAGCTTTCGCCACCCAGTATCTGGCTTGCGAAAAGCTCCTTGGCCTCAATCGGGATAAGGTCAACGTCAACGGCGGCGCCATCGCCCTCGGTCACCCGATCGGCATGTCCGGCGCCCGTCTCATCCTGACACTCGCTCACGAATTGAAGAACCGCAAAGCAAAGTACGGCATTGCCGCGCTCTGCATCGGCGGCGGCATGGGTATCGCTACCCTGATCCGCAACGCCGAAGTGGCTTAATTCGGTTGACCGATTCATTTCTAGAAATCCCAAAGAAAGAGGACTAACATGAAAAATATCGTTCAAGTTTCGAGGTTGGATGGCGGCATTGCGCTTCTCACCATCGACACTCCCGACAGCAAACTCAACGTTCTGTCCGAGGCCTTCTTCGCTGAATTCAGCGCCGCCCTCGACAGTCTCGAGACCATGTCCAGCGTGACAGGTCTGATCATCGCGTCGGGCAAGGAAGACAACTTCTTTGCCGGCGCCGACGTGAAGCAGATTCGCGAGCTGCAGAAGCAGCCGGCCCATCTGATTTACGAAGCCTCCAAGAAAGGCAAGGCGCTCTTCGATCGCCTGGCCAAGTGGGGCACCCCGACTGTGGCGGCTATCACTGGCACCTGCCTGGGCGGTGGTTTGGAGTTGTCCCTGGCATGCAAGTACCGCATCGCCTCGACCAATCCCAAAACCCAGCTCGGTCTGCCCGAAACACAGCTGGGCTTCCTGCCCGGCTGGGGTGGCACCATCCGTCTTCCCCGATTGATCGGGTTGCAAGAAGGATTTACCCTGATCTCCACCGGCAACAAGGTGGATGCTCGCAAGGCCTGGAAGATTGGCCTTGTGGACGAGACGGCGGCTCCCGCCGACCTCGTTAACCGCGCTGCGGAAATCATCCGCACCGGTCGCGTCAACCGCTTCAAGCAGTCCCTCAAGGCCGTCCTCACGCGCAAGGCGCTGGAGACCAAGCCGGGCCGTGCCGTCTTCGCCAAGATGGCCACCGGTCAGGTGATGGGTGCGACCAAGGGCAAGTATCCGGCTCCGCTGGAGGCCCTCAAGGTCATCCTCAGCACCTGGACCATGCCCCTGGACAAGGCCTTCGAGGTCGAGTCCCAGGCCTTCGCCAAGCTCGCTACAACGGCTGTTTCGCGGTCTCTCGTCGGCATCTTCTTTGCCGATACCGAGTCCAAGAAAATGCCCGAGGGCGTCCGTCCGGCCATCGACGTCAAAACCGTCGGTGTGCTCGGAGCCGGCGTCATGGGCGGTGGCATCGCGCAGGCTGCGGCCTATGCGGGCTACAAGGTCGTCCTCAAGGACGTCAAACAGGAGTTCCTCGATAAGGGCATGGCCAACATCAAGGCCCTCTTCGACGGTCTCGTGGCCAAGCGCAAGCTTAGCCAGGCCGAAGCCGACATGAAGTTTGGCGCCATCAAGGCCACCCTGGACTACGCCGAAATGTCCGATTGCGACCTCGTAATCGAGGCCGTTGTCGAAAAGATGGCGGTGAAGAAGGCGGTGATTGCCGACCTGGAGAAGGCGATTCAGAAGCCTTTCGTCTTCGCCTCCAACACCTCCTCGCTCTCGGTCGATGAGATGGCCAAGGCTGCCACTCACCCCGAGAACGTCGTTGGCTTGCACTTCTTCAACCCCGTCCACAAGATGAAGCTGGTTGAGGTTGTGAAGGCTGACACCACGTCCAATGAGACTCTGGCTCTGGCCAAGTCCTTTGGTATGCGCGTGGGCAAGACCACGGTCGTCACCAATGACGGTCCGGGCTTTGTCGTCAACCGCGTGCTGGCGCCTTACATGGCGGAAGCAATCAAGCTGCTCGAGTCCGGCGTGCCGGCCGAGGAGATTGACAAGGCGGCCACCAAGTTTGGTATGCCGATGGGTCCGATCGCACTTCTCGACGAAGTCGGTCTGGACATCGTCAGCCACGTGATCACCGTGATGCACCAGGCTCTGGGCGAGCGTCTTGCTCCTCCGGCCACGGTGGCCACGATCCAGTCGCTCAAGATTCTGGGCAAGAAGGGCAATCCCCCCAAGGGCATGTACCTCTATGACGAGAAGGGCAAGCGCGCCGGGTTCAACCCCGATGTGCAGGCCTCGATCAAGGCGGCTCCCCGCTCGATGACGGTCAACGCGATCCAGGACAGGCTCTTCCTGCCCATGGTGAACGAGGCCGCGCTCTGCCTGCAAGAAGGCATCATCAGCGATCCGTCCCAGCTCGATCTGGCCATGATCTATGGCACGGGCTTCGCGCCCTTCCTCGGTGGTGTGCTCGGTTATGCTGACTCGCTCGGCATCAAGACCGTGTATCAGCGCCTGGAGCACCTGAGCAAGGTGGCCGGCGACAACTACAAGCCCGCTCAATTGATCGCCGACAAGGCGGCCAAGGGTGAGGGTTTCTACAGCAAGTAATTGCTGTTGTTCACCAGTA
>Ga0207011_1038_pt1 | contig 27368 bp, 24 predicted proteins | sample Alteio_BWMinCont_79_FD_153466 | JGI IMG/M metagenome (GOLD analysis project Ga0207011, IMG submission 153466) | Enriched cells from forest soil in Barre Woods Harvard Forest LTER site, Petersham, Massachusetts, United States -... | ecosystem: Environmental > Terrestrial > Soil > Temperate forest >...
CGCTGAAGCCTGTGCCTTCAAAATGAAATCCCTTGCCGTGGCCGTTATCAGCGGTGCGGAAGCTTTGGCTCTGGCGGCCTGACTGGCGCGGACGCGGACCTTCTTGCCAATCGGGATCAAGCTCATCGTAATGCTTGCGCTTTTGCGGATCGCTAAGGACTTCGTAAGCTTCGTTGATTTCCTTAAACTTCTCTTCGCCGGCCTTTTTGTCCTTGGCTACGTCGGGATGGTACTTCCTGGCCAGCTTGCGGAAGGCCTTCTTAATGTCCCCATCGGAAGCGTTCTTGGAAACGCCCAACGTGGCATAGTAATCTTTGAATTCGACCGGCATTGAAATTTCTATTGGGGGTGATCGTTGACAATTACCTTTGCTGGCCGAAAGACCTCCTGCGCGCGACGATAGCCCTTCTGGGCCGTTTCCAGAACCGTATGATCGGGTTGGGACGGGTCGAATCGTGAGCCGATTGCCTCGTGGCGTGAAGGGTCGAACAGCTCGCCTGTGCTCTCTTCTGCCTCCACAAGGTGGTGGCGGAGAATTTGTCGTAGCTGTTGTAAGATCATGTCCACCCCTTGCAGGATCTGTTCAAATGATGTATTCGCGTCGACCGCGAGGGCGCGTTCCATGTTGTCGAGGACTGGCAAGATTTCGTGAATTAGGGCGTCCTTTTGGGCGGCAGAGCGCCGTACGGTTTCCTGGGCGGTCCTTTTACGGAAGTTGTCAAAGTCGGCGGCCAATCGAAGATATCGATCCTCCTGCTCCAATAATTCTTTCTCCAGCACTTCGGCGGCGTTGGCTGGACTCGTTTCCGCCACCGGAGCGTTTTCGGGGCTAGGCTGTTGTTTTTTACGGCTCATGAATGACCTGTGTTCGGATCATCTACGACTTCAGCATCGATTACATCCGTCTCATTCTGAGCCGCCGAACCGTCTCCACTTACATTACTTGCGCCTGTGGAACCGGATTGCGATTTCTGAGATGCGGCACGGTAAAGCGCCGCGGACGCGGCTTGCCAAACTTGATTCAAGCGCTCACTGGTTGATTTGATGAGATTGATATCGCTGCCTTTGAGGGCGTCTTTGACTCTTTGGGCTGATTCTTCGATTTGAACACGGTCGCTCTCCGAGAGTTTATCCAGATTGTCTCGAAACATTTTGTCGGAGCGATATACTGCGCCGTCCGCCTCATTGCGAACCTCAATCTCCTTGCGTTTTTGTTTGTCTTCTTCGGCATGTTGATCGGCATCGCGGCGCAACTTATCAATCTCTTCCTTGGATAACCCGCTGCTAGCTGTAATCGTAATTTTCTGTTCTTTGCCCGTGCCTAAATCTTTGGCGCTTACATTCAAGATTCCGTTTGCGTCAATATCGAATGAAACCTCAATTTGCGGGATGCCGCGGGGCGCTGGCGGAATATTGTCCAAATGAAACTTTCCAATGGACTTATTGTCTTTAGCCAAGGGGCGGTCGCCTTGGAGAACATGAACTTCAACGCCCGGCTGATTGTCGGAAGCTGTGCTGAAAATCTCCGACTTGTTTGTAGGAATGGTAGTGTTTCGCTCGATAAGGGTTGTGAAGACGCCGCCGAGAGTCTCGATACCGAGAGAAAGAGGCGTTACGTCCAATAAAACAACGTCTTTGACGTCGCCTTTCAACACCCCGGACTGAACTGCTGCTCCGACCGCGACAACCTCGTCCGGATTTACACCTTGATGCGGCTGCTTGTTGACCAGGGATCGGGCCGTTTCAACAACCCGGGGCATTCGTGTCATGCCTCCGACCATCACCAGTTCGTCAACCTTATCCGCTGTAATCCCAGCATCCTGCAAGCATTTTTTAACGGGCCCGATGGTTCTTTCAAACAGGTCTTCACAGAGCTGTTCCATCCTAGCTCGCGTGAGCTTGAGATTGATGTGCTTCGGGCCTGTCGCGTCAGCGGTTATAAACGGCAGGTTAATGTCGTATTCCAGCGCGCTGGATAAAACAATTTTGACCTTCTCCGCCTCCTCTTTAATGCGTTGCAGCGAATCAGGTTGCTTCCGTAGATCCATGCTCTCGCTTTTCCTAAATTCGTCGAGGATCCAATCCATGATTCGGGCGTCCCAATCATCTCCTCCGAGATGCGTGTCGCCGTTCGTCGCTTTGACCTCAAACACTCCTTCGCTGATATCGAGGATGGATATGTCGAAGGTGCCACCACCGAGATCATAAACTGCTATCAGCTCGCTTTTCTCCTTTTCAAGTCCATACGCAAGTGAAGCCGCCGTAGGTTCGTTTATGATGCGCAAAACCTCAAGGCCGGCGATGCGTCCTGCATCCTTTGTAGCCTGGCGCTGCGAGTCGTTAAAATAGGCCGGTACAGTAATGACCGCCTGAGTGATCTTTTCACCGACCCTCATCTCAGCGTCCGCTTTCAGTTTCCCGAGGATCATGGCTGAGATCTCTGGCGGGCTAAACTGCTTGGGCTTACCGTCAACGGTCACTTCAACTGCGACATCGCCGTTGGCCGCACGGACGACCTTGTATGGTACTCGCGTGATTTCCTCCTGCACTTCATCGTATCGCCGCCCCATGAAACGCTTGATTGAATAAATCGTATTACGGGAATTGGTGACGGCCTGTCTTTTGGCGGCGTCGCCGATAACGCGTTCTCCTGTCTTCGTAAAGGCAACAACGGACGGAGTAGTTCGCTTGCCTTCAGAATTCTCCAGGACCAAGGGCTCTCCGCCTTCCATCACGGCTATGCACGAATTTGTGGTTCCTAGATCAATACCAAGTATCTTTGCCATATTTCTTGTTCCTCTAATCTTTATTGTTTTGTCAGTCGCATGTAGTTCGTCGGGATGCCAACCGTTGTAGAATTCTGTTATTCGCAAGGTCCTTCACTAGGATCGGGTGCGAACGCAAGATATGACGGTTGAGTCGAATCGAGAGAGAAATGGTGCCTTATTTCTTTTTCAGCCCTTAACCAATCCGCTTCGCCAGATCCGCTGGGCTTGCCTCGCTGTTCCCAAAGTTCATAAGCGCGCTTCGCGATTAGCTCATACAGATAACCTTTTTGATTCATGATGTATGTTCGTGGTACCGTGCGCCGACTTCGATGGCGGGTTGGGTACTTTTACCGCCCATACGATGTAAGAGCGCATGACGACGCCTGCTGGTTTCTTCGACAACGATTATGCCTTGCTTAGGGACGGCCGCGTGAGCGCGACGAACGGCGGCCTGAATCGCATTAACCAATGCTTCGACCGGCACCGGCTTTCCTAGAAACGCGATAGCACCGATATTCATTGCTTGCCGTTTCCCAATGTCCGTGTCGTGAACCGCGACAAAAATAACGGGAAGAATCGGATTGCACCAAAATAGTGAACTGCGACTATCTGAATCACCTGTGTGGGGTAATATGATATCCCGGACAGGGAAGACACCCTCCCGTATTACCTCAGATTCCAGTAAGTCACTGGCAGAGGCAAAAACTTCTGTTTCGAATCCTGCAGACCGGACAAGTCGTTGCGCGGAGATTCTTTTGGCGACTTTATCGTCAACAATAATGACAACGGGTTTGCGGGCAGCGTTATCCTCATTGTGCATGAAGACACAATTAAGAATCCTTCCGTATTTTTCAAACGAGTGTTTTCGATAAGCTGATCGAAAACCTCAATCAAATAGCACGCTATCTGTCCTTGGATATCTTCTCCAACCGCTTCCTGAAATTGGATGATTTTGCAATTGAGAGGAGTACCTTGACGGCTGGAGCCACCGGATCGCGATGGGCCGCCACCAGTCCCACCAGCGAAGACACTTCCGGCTCGACCAGCGACAGGCTCATGACCTTTTTGTTGTCGACCAGTAGGGGCATGAACGTGTGCGGAAGAACGCTTGACCACGAACCTTGATGCAGATGAAACCAAAGCGTGTTAAGCGAATTGGTTTGTAACGATGGACGAACCTCCGCACCCACCGAGCGGAAGTGGTGATCGATAATGCGTCGGTTTTCCATGTCAGGCGTTAGCAAACACAGTGGCAGCTTGGCTGCATCGGCCCAGCGGACAGTACGGCAGCCCCGGAGGCGTCCAGATTTCTCGGTGACCAAGATGTATCGTTCACGGTAGAGCGGAAGGGAGTGAAGAGAGGCTGACGGAGGGTGATCGAGGTAGGTTAGCCCAACGTCGAGAGTGAAATCACGGAGAGCTCGCTCAATTTCCGTCGAGGGGAGAGACCGGACCACGAGTTGAATGTGCGGATGTTGCTCCAAGATGTCAGCGGCAAGAAGTGGGACCACCGATTCGGCCATCGGGACGACACCCAGGGTTAATGTGCCAGTCAGGTTGCCATCCATTTGGCCCAGTTCCTGGCGAAGAGTCGAGTAGTCTGCCAGAAAATGCTGCGCCCAAAAAAGGACTCGTTCGCCTTCCGGCGTGAAGCCAGCAAACCGCTGGTTTCGCTCCACGATGAGAACGCCAAGGCTGGTTTCCAGTTGCTTGATTCCAGCAGAAAGCGTCGACTGGGTTACATGGCATTTGGCGGCAGCGCGGGCAAAATGCCGCTCGCTCGCCAGCGCTGTGAGATACTCAAATTGGCGAATCATAAGAAATCAGCAGTCGGGTTGAGAAATATATTGTCCGTTATGTCCGTAAGTTATTGAAAATCAATGTAAATGCCAATTAGTGTCCGTTGTAATCGCAGGCATTGATTGCCAACGCAGATACCGCCCATAAAAAGCTCGGGAACGATTTGCTACGACTTCATTTGTTTTCCGTCGTGCGATGTGTGAGAGCTACTTCGCTTGCACAATCGGAAACGGACACGTGTCGTACGGTGCCAATTCGAGGTTCACTGCCTCCACATGTGGACCGCCCTGGCCCTCGTATAACTTCACTGCCGACCGCACGTAACCGGCCAGGTAATCGCTGCGCCTGATCTCTTCGCCGGTCGCATTCTGTGCTGCCAACGCCTTGAACAGTAGCGTTTGCTGATAAAACCGCGTCCTCCACGTGTCCGGCAGGTAACGCAAGGGCAGGTCCGTCACCTCGTCATAGCGTTGCATGCCGGTCTTCGGATCGCGCACCATCACGCCCACCCGCAACCGTACGCGCGAATGCGCACCGCCGTCGGAAAACATCGTCCAGTGCAGCAATGTCCCCAGCTTGATATTCCAGTACGGCAGATCCGGCGTCAGCGCTGCGTTCGCGATCGGCTCGACCAGCAGGATCGCCGCCACGACTAAGAACGCAGCGCGCTGCGTGAAGCTCGGTGCCGGTCCCGGAAGCGATTTCAGGACATGCCGCAGCCTCTTGTCCTGCTTCAGCGTTGGTCGCGAGCAAAGCGGCAGCGCCAGCTCCCTTGGCGGAATGATCAGCAGCAGCCCCGATAATCCCACCAGTGGAAATATCGCCACCTGCATCAGCATTTCGTAGCCCGCATGCATCGCGCCCAGGATCAGCACCGCCCAGCCGCGATAGCGCATGATGAAAAACCCGAACGGCACCACCAGCCGCTGGAAGAGCGTCACGTAACAAAAAATTGCCGAGATCCAGAACGGCACGGGCAACCCGCGCGCGTAATCGCGCATCGACAGGTCATACGAAAGGTTCTGGATTGCCGTCCCATAAATCCACGGCACCCAGCCATCCAGCAACTTGTTAATCCCCGCGTAGAAATAGACCGTGAACTGCAGGATCACCACCAGCAGCGCATACTCGCTCGCCACGATCGGGTTCGCCCGCCACAGCTCGCGACTCGTCGGCGGCTGCGATTTGTCCCAGCGTCTTCGCGGTGTCACGAAGCCCGCCACCACGTAACAAATGAAGCACCAGTTCAGCCAGAAATCGGCCGTCGACATTAGGATGCTCGCCCGCGCCGTTAGCCCGATCATCGACAGCCACACCCACGCGCCCACGCCCACCTGCACCCACCGATGCCGGCCCCAGATGAAGAGCCCGACCGCCACTGGCGCCAGGACAAAATAAATCCAAACCATCGCTAGCGAGCTCAGTAAAAGCAGGGTGTTCACTAACGCGCTGTTCAGCGCCGTGTCGTTGACCAGCGTCTCACTCGCCAACGGCGGCAGCAGGTCTTGTAGGTGATCGCCCAGCGCCAGGTTGATTCGCACAAAATCCCAGCACGCCCACAGGTACGCCATGCTGAGCCCCACCTTGCACAACACAAAGAAACGATAAGACATCAGGTAGCACGTCATAAAGAAACGCTCGCACCACGGTGAGCGGCCTCCATCTTTCTCCTGCAATACCGCGTTGTTAATCTTCCCCTTTTTTGCCAACCACCCGCGCGCCGGGGGAACGATGACGACGACAGGTTCCAATTGCTCGGCCCTGCCGGCGGCTTCCCCACGTCCCAAAAGGTACTTCAATACGGTTCCGGACTACCTCCCGACGTCACCGACAGCCACGACGTCCCCACGGAGACCTCGTCACCGATCGATGTCCGGCTGCCCTTGAACTCCACCACGCCGAACGGCGAGATGTCATGACCGGTCAACGAAACGGTCGGCGGCGTCGGTGGCGTCTTGCCCAACGGTGGATTCACCCACAGGTTTACCACATCGTTGTTCGTGCCAGCAACGAACTGAATCTCCGCCACCAGGAACGTCGTCGTGTTCTGCGCGATCGGCACGCTCGATACCGCATAACCACCGCCGTAGACCGGGTCGCTGATCGCCCAGTTGCCTCCGCCATTGGTCCCGATATCGCCGATCGTCAGCTTCGTGACGCCGCCCGTCCCCTGGCCCTCAAGGTTCACGCCGCAGGTCAAGGTATTCGTCAGGTCCGATTCGGTCGGGTCGAGCAGGAAGCTCACCCACACCGTCGTTCCCGCCGCGCCGAGCCGCGTCACGCCGTCGGATCCCCCCACGCCGTAGCCTGGCGGGAAGTCGGCGGTGTTGATCGTCTGATCTGCCGCCACGCTGCTGCCGAACGACAACGCCAGGCCCAGGCTCGGCAGGTAATCGTACGTCAGTCCGGGTGAAACCACGTTGTCATTGCCTGACCACGTCGTTTGCGACCAACCGAAGTCGGTCGTCCCGTCCGTCAGCGAACCAACATGGCCCGTCGATGAGTAGTCGAACCCGCAGTAGGCAATCGTGTCATTGCCCAGCATCGTGTCATAAGCGCCGATCGCCGGCGGATTGCCCCGCGTCAGGAAGTCGAGGTCGTCCGTCGGTGCCGTACAGTTCGTCAAGACGCCATCGACTGTCGCGCTGAACGATTCCACGCCCGCGCCCAGCAGAGGTGAGCCCGAGGCCGGATGGAAATTCCCGATGCTCGTGTTCACGTAATCGGGGTTGGTCCCGAAAATATCGTTCGCACCGGAGCCTTGCCCGCTCGGCAAATAATTATAGTTCTCGTAGGCCGACGAAGCGCCGCCGTAATAGCCGAGGCCGCACAGCGAATTGTTCGCCACCACCGTGTCGTTCGGCACGGTGCTTGCGTCCGAGCGCAGCAACAGCCCGCCGTCTAAGCTCTTGAAGATCGTGTTGTTGACGAACGCCACTTGGGTCGCGCCGCTCGACTGCACGGCGAAGCCGCCCGCGTCCCAGATCACATTGTTTTCCACCAGCACATTGTTGACCGGCCCCACCGTCGGCCCGATCAGCATCAGTTGAGCATCGGAGTGGGCGATGAAATTGTGGGTGATCGTCGCGTTCTGCGTGTTGCCCGTGAACTGGATGCCGTCGTTGTGGAAGGTGCTGCCTGGCGCGTCGGCGATGTTCGTGATCACGTTGCCGTCGATCGTTACGTTGTTCCACGAGCCGAACTGGATCGCGTCGCCCGTGAAGTTGTTCAACGTGTTATCGAGTAGGTTGATGTTGTTGCACTGCTCCGGCCCCGCCGGTTCGCCAGGTCCGCCGATGCCCGTCTCGCTGTCGTGGATGGTGCACTCCTCCACCGTCACGTTGTAGGATCCGTAGCCGATTATGATCGTCGGGTTGCCGGTCGTCTGCGCCGAGTCGGCCGTGTCCGGGTCCGACAAGTCGCAGTCCTCGATCGTGATGTCGTGCGAATCCGGCGTATGGGGCCCATACGACCATGTGACCTCCACCAGCGGAACATTATTCTCCGAACGTAGCGCGAAGTTTTCGTAGGTCACAAAACTCCCGCCGTCGGAATAGATCGCATAGTTCGATCCCGATGGTGCCGAGATCAGCGGTTGCGTCGCGCCCCAGCCGAACACCGTCACTGCGGACGTCCGCACGAGGGTGTCATGCACCACCGCGCCGGTCGTTCCGCGTGTGAACGTGACCGTGCTGTACGTCCCCGATGCCACCGCGACCGTTTGCCCGCCGCCTGTGCAAAGGCTCAACGCATGGGTGATCGTCGCAAACGGCGTTGTCGGCGACGTTCCGTTGTTCGAGTCGCTGCCCGTCGTCGCCACATAATAAGTCGCCGGCGGCGCCGTCTGCCCGAACAACAGCCCTGGCATACATATGAGCGCAAGCAGCAGCAACCATTTTCGCCCGACGACACTGCCAGTGACCTTACGCACTATTCCGAACCCGGCCCCCAAAACGCAAAGGGCCCCATTAACCGACGCAGAGGGGGGTTGCATATGAGGGCTTATGCGCTCAAAACAGCAAAAGTGGCAATAAGAATAATCATGCGCATGATTACGTGACTTAGAGTATGATTCCCAGTATGATTTTAATATACGCTCTGAAACGCCCCTCATCAGGAAACTGTTTTTTTACCCACAAAAAAAGTCAAAAAAAATTGCCCCGAGGGGTTAATCTAAATCGCATGGTTTTGCAAAAAGACATCGCCGCAAAGCTCGGCATTACGCAAGGGCTCGTTTCCAAGGTGCTGAGCGGCCGGATGGGCACCACCTGCATCAAGCCTGCGCTGCGTAAAAAAATCATCCGCACAGCCAATGCCCTCGGCTACATGCCAAACCGCAATGCGCTCGGTCTCTTCTCCGGCAAGCGCGGCACCATTGCTATTTTCGTCAGTCCGTGGGGAGTTGACGGGGCTGAGTTCACCCGCTCTGTGCTCGAGGGCATTTCCGACACACTCCGACCCACCATGTATCACATGTGGCTCTCCATTTTCACGCAGGACCGCCAATTCCGGCAGCAGACGGACATGCATGAGTTGCAAAACCGGGTCGATGGCTTGCTTGTCGGCGGGGTCACCCGTCCAGACCTTTTACCCCTGCTGCGGAAGCTGGAGAAGGTCGGCATCCCAGTTGTCACCTTCTTTGCCGAGAATCACAAAATAAATAAAATTCCTAATGCGTCCATCAACTTTCGCGCGCAAGGGCAGCTCGGCACCGAACATCTCATTGCCCGCGGTTGCCGGCGCATCGTACAGTTCCGGAAAAACTTATGCCGGTACGACGGATATAAAGAGGCTCTGCGTGCAGCCAGCTTGACGTTTGACCCGCGCCTGATCGTAGAGGCGAACTGGGGAATCGAGGATGGCCGCCACGCCACGCGCGAACTCTTGGATCGCAATATCGCCTTCGACGGAATCGTCGCCCAGTCGGACTATCAAGCTTACGGTGCGCTGCAAGAATTGCTTCTACGCGGTATCCGGGTACCGGAGGACGTGAAACTCATCGGCGTGGACGATGCGCCCCTTTGTCACGCCGGGCTCGTCTCTCTGAGCACCGTCACTTCCGAATGCTACGCGCTGGGCCGCGAAGCGGCAGAGATGATGAGCCGTAAGCTCGCCGGCGAAGTTGTCCAGTCGCGCAACCTTCAGCCTCGCATCATCCAACGCGGTTCCAGTTGACGTCGGCTCGCAAACGGGAAAAGGGTACAGGGGCTACCTTCGCGCGTTTGGATACGCGAAAAAAGGCGATTTCAGTGGCCACTCCGCATTTCTTTGTACTGCCGCGGCAAGCTCATCTGGATCGAAACGAGCCTCGCCTTTCGGATTAACGTCGGCATCCTTAATCAATGGCCAGTTCGTCGTAATTGAAGCGCTACGAAAGAGGCGGACGTAACGTACTAACGTTATGGTCGAAATACCCTGCCGGTATTTTATGTCCCCATTAATGGGGACAATTCCTCAAGTGGACGAACCCGTGAGGATTATGTCCGATATGCCCGTTAACGGGGACCAATCCCCCGATGCAGCCGCATTAAACACCCGGCAACTTATTGAGCCGTGCATCTTCGGGTCTGCGCGTCCGCGTCCGCTTATTCGTGGAAGGAGATTTTCAACTTAGAAGGTTGCTCGGTTCGAATTTTAAGCATGGTCTCCAAGCATGTTTTTGTCACACACCTCTGTTTGGAGTGTGATGACGAAGGTTCGTCGGTTAATTATTTAAACTGGGGCAACCAGCCTTAGAAAATGCCAATGGGCCAATTTCAAAGCGCCGTTGGCATCCAGGAAGATCAACAGCGACAATCTCGAAAATCTGGGGCCGCCGGAAGCGCGACAACGTGCCGCCAGCTGTCAGCCAGCCTAGCCCTTTGGTCGGTCGGGGCTTCCCGCGCCGTCCAGATCAACAGCATATCCCATCATCATCTGAAGGTTCACTAAATGGATACCGTCTCACAGGCGCCACTAATTCTGATAACGGGAGGAGGTCGTGGAATCGGCGCGGCGACTGCGCGGCTTGCCGCCGCACGAGGTTACGACGTGGCGATAAGCTTCGTGTCGAATGAGTCTGCCGCCTTAGCAGTGGCTGCTGATGTAGAAGCGGTTGGGCGTCGAGCTTTACCTGTGCGCGCAGATAGCGCTGATCCCGAACAAGTCGCGCAGCTATTCGCCGCGATCGATCGGAACTTCGGTCGGATCGATGTGCTGGTAAACAACGCGGCTATGCTTGCGCGGCAATCCCGCTGGAGGATCTCGAATTCGAGCGGATGCGTCGTATCTTTGCCGTAAATTCGATCGGGCCCATCCTCTGTGCACAGCAGGCAGCGAAGCGCATGTCGTATCGTCACAACGGGCGGGGCGGTTCCGTGATCAATATCTCATCGGCATCTGCCCGGCTCGGCAGTCCAAACGAATATGTCGACTACGCGGCGTCGAAAGGTGCCTTGGAGACATTCACTATCGGCTTTGCCAAGGAAGTCGCGCGGGAGGGGATACGGGCCAACTGCATTCGCCCTGGACACATCTACACGGAGATGCATGCCAGCGGCGGAGAGCCGGGACGGGGGGATCGCGTCAAAGACTCGATCCCCATGGGTAGAGGCGGTCAACCTGAAGAGGTTGCGCGGGCGATTCTATGGCTGGCAGGCACCGAGGCTTCCTTTGTCACCGGTACGTTCCTGGATGTCACCGGTGGCAAGTGAACCAACGGATCTACTGAATGGGCTTGTGGCTTAAAGTGGCGGTTCCTGTCGTACTGGGTGCAGGCGGTACTGCTGTGGACGGAACTTCATAGTTGAATTGCCAGTTGGTCACCAGTGTCTGATGCGCGTCCGCATCCTTCACGTGGATGGTAACATTGACTACCGGCTGGATTAGGTCGCGCTGGAGGTAAAGACGCACCGTGGAAGTCTTGTCATCGTAATCGGTTGGTACCGTGCCGAAACCTTTAACGGTTGCCTCAATGGACTTGGGATCGAGATGCCCTGCATAGTTGAGTACGGCAGAAATAACCGGGTGCGGATCGCTGACGATCGCTCCAGGGGCAGGTGTAGCGGCCATGATGGAAAGAGCTCCCTGTCGGAGGTAAGACTCGAAGTCCTTTTCTTCCGGGCTGGTGATTACGTACCGGCCAATCCGATATTGCGAGGTGGTCGAATGAATGGGATTGCCCGCCACTGTAAAGATCGCCTCATATCCGGAAGCTTCAAGCTTGTCTTGAACCTGTTTGTTGTAGTCGCCAAATGGATAGGCGAAATATTTGATCGTCTTGCCGAGATGCTGCTCGAGAGTGGCCTTGGCTCCAGCCGTTTCCGCAGTCAGCCACTGATCGTACTCCTCGGGTGATTTACCGTTTTTATGCGTCAGGAAGGGATGACTTTTGGAATGGCACTCGATGTCTACGCCTTCGGACTGGAGCTCCTTCAAGTCGTCCCAACTGGAAGCACCTTTGCTTTCGTGGCTGGTGATGAAATCGGGGTAGCAGAAGAAGGTCCACGGATACCCGTACTTCTTCAGGATGGGGGCAGCAAAAACGATGGGACTCTTGTAGCCATCGTCGATGGTGATGGCGACGGCATGAGGTGGCAATGTTCCCTTACCTTCGACGAAAGCCACGATTTGCGAAAGGGGCACAACGTTGCATCCGCTGTCCTTGAGATATTTCATCTCATCTTCAAAGGTACCGGCATCCATTGAATAGATGTTCTTCGAGCGTTCACCGGCGGCGGTAAACTGATGGTAACCCAAAACAATGGCGCTCGTCTCAAGCGGCGACGGACCTGTTGAGGATATTGGTGCGGCTTTATCGGGAGCTGAATTAGTCGTGGCAGGTGAGACTGAAATGGCATTCGTTGAGGCTGCCTGTGAAGGTTCTGTCTGTGTGGAGTTGGTGGCATTTCCGGAACTTTGCTGCGCCTCCAATGGAAGATTCAAAATGAGCCCCGCGAGCGTTAACAGGCAGGGACGAACGAGTGAGTTAAGGTTGGATGACATAAGAATCTTTTTTGGCTTTATGGGTGCAGGGCAGTCGGACCGTGAAGGAGCAGCATCCCTGAGGTTCGTTTGTGGCTGTGACGGAACCGCCGTGAGCGGAACAAATGGAATGAACAATGGATAATCCCAAGCCCGCACCACTTTCCCGATCAGATCGATGAGATCCGGCTCGATAAAACCGATCAAACAGGAAGGGGAGCGCTTCATCGGAAATCTTTGCTCCTGTGTTCGTGACCGTGAATGAAGCAAATCCACCCCTTTCGCTCAGGGCAAGTTCGATCCGCCCTCTGCTGGGCGTGTACTTGATCGCGTTATCAAGCAGGTTGACCACCACCTGTTTTAGTCGCGTGCTATCTCCATCTAGAGACACGGATAAATCTGAAGTCCATATCACAGAGACTTCCTTTTCCTCGGCAAGCACAGCCATCTGCTCCTCTACGCGGTGAACCAATGAAGTAAAATCCAAGCGAGCTAGATCGAGAACCGCTTCGCCCGCCTCCAGGCGCGAGATGGCAAAGAGGTGATTTACGATCTTATTGAGGTGACGAACCTCTTCCAAGAGGCTGTACATTTTTCCCCGAGCGTCTGCCTCTTGAGTCTCCTGGATGATGACTTCCAGTTCCCCTTGGATAATGGCCAAAGGAGTCCGCAACTCATGGGAGGCATCGATGGAAAAACGACTGGAGTGCTGAAAAGCCTCGTTAAGCCGACCGATCATCTGGTTAAAGGCCTGGGTCAGCCTTTCCAATTCATCGCCCGAGCCGGTCTCGGGCAGGCGGAGACTAAGGTTATGCTGGGTGATTTCCTTGGCTGCGGTCGTTAATCTGTCTACGGGAGCGAGCGTCTTGCCAATCAGGAAATAGATACCCCCGACCGTGGCGACGATAAAAACAGGAAGGAATAAGAGTAGCGCCTCGGTCAGGGACCACAGGACCTTGCGATTCCGCATCGCGGTTTCGCCACATTGAATCACATACTTTTTCTCGCCCACATAGTAAGGCAACGTCACTACAACCATGTGAAAGCCGTTGGGGAAATCGAGTCGCTGCGAGGAATATCCGGTCACGGGCTCCGAGGCCATGGGAATATCAGCTGGCTCGAATTCCTTCTTTTTCGGAGTGTCAGACAAATAAAGAAGGGAGCCATCCGGGCGCAGGATACGGATGAAGCGAAGATCTTCTCCTGGGGAATAACGACCCGCGATTTCCGTGGCGACATAGCCTTCACCCGTCTGGGCCACGTTCTGCAGGAGGAATTTCCCAATACGTTGGGCCCTATCCGTGAGCAGAGTCTCTAGATTGGCCCGCAGGCAAAGCTGGACTTGAAAATAGGTGTAAGCGGTGAAGCTCAGAAAGGCCAGGAGCGCCAGCCCCACACACCATCCTGCAAGTCGGATCCTGATGGAACGGGAATTCATGTGATCTTCTTCTCCGACAGGCAATAGCCGACGCAGTACGCGGTATGGATGAGGCGCGTTTCAAAAGGCTCATCGACTTTGCTGCGCAAGCGGCGGACATACACATCGACGATGTTGGTTAGGCCCTCGAAACTGTGATCCCAAACGTGTTCGATGATCAGGTCTCGCGAAAGAACGCGCCCGGCGTTAACCATCATAAACTCGAGAAGCGAGTATTCCTTGGCGGTAAGAGTGATACTGGTCTTGTTGCGGCTGACTTCACGGGAGATGCGGTTCAACTCAAGATCAGCGACTTGGATGGTGTCACTCCGGTTGACCTGCCCCCGGCGAAGGAGAACGCGAACCCGTATCGCCAGCTCGGCCAATTCAAATGGCTTCGTCAGGTAATCATCGGCACCGGCAGCCAGATGCGTCACTTTCTCCCCGACGGCATTGCGTGCAGTCAGAATCAGAATAGGGACCTGTTTGTTTTTTTTGCGGATGCGCTCCAAAAGTTCCGAGCCATTCGGGCTTTCCGGCAGCATGAGATCGAGGATGATCAGGTCGTAATTCGTCGATAGGAGGGCGTGGAGAGCGGTTTCTCCGTCGAGAACCGGATCGACGGCAAATCGTTCCGCCTGGAGTCCTTTGACGATGAAACGGCTAACCTTGGGCTCATCTTCCACCAACAGTATGCGCATGATCAGTATCAACGATACGCGAGGGACATTAAAAAGTTATGAATTTTAGCGTTAAAAAATGAAATGCTCTCAAGGCAGTAAGAGGTATTGCATCCTCGGAAAAACAGATTAAGTCTTTCTGGGCGTTAACCCGCCCTATACGACGAATAAATCGAAATGTTGCTCTATCTACTCGAAGGCTTGGCATTAATTGTCTTCGGTATTCGTTTCCTTCGTAAGGGCCTGGATCGCCTCTTCGGCTCTCGTCTTTCATCCTGGCTGGCGACTCGGACTCACAATCGGTGGCAAGCGTTTGGAGCAGGCATAGCGGCTGGGACGGTGGCTCCTTCGTCTACGGCGCTCTCGGTCCTTTCTCTTCAAATGCTCAATACCGGGAGGCTTAGTCCGGAAAAGATGCTGGCTGTGCTTTTGGGCGGCAGCGTTGGGATGACCATTACCGCACAACTTCTAGCCTCAGGCGTTACCAACGAATCAGGGTACCTCCTTATCATTGGAGTAATTGGCTTTCAGATCCTACGCCGAGATGTCTATCGAGGTATCGGTCAGTGCATTTTCGCGCTCGGGCTTCTTTTCCTTGGCTTGCATGAGATTAGCCGAGGAGCCGGAATCATGGCGAACGATCCGCAGGCTCGGGATATTTTATCGATGACGTTGAGTAATCCAATCCTGACATTGCTTGCGGCTGCGATTCTTTCTGTCTTACTTCAAAGTTCAACGGCTGCAATTGGTCTAGCCATTGGTCTTTCTTCAGGTGGAGTCTTCCCCGCATTGGCGATGGTGCCGTGGATTGTGGGAACCAACTTGGGCCTATCCGTCACTTCTCTTCTGGTCGGATGGAAAAGCTGGGAAGGCCGACGCCTGGGCACGGCAAGCTTGGTGGCCCGGGCGGTAATTGCGGTGCCTGCGTTTCTTCTTTCGTCTTCAATTATGACAGCCCTTGGTCAGTTACCAGTTTCGCCCTTTCGTCAGATAGCCATTCTTCAGACTGGTTTCAATTTGATCGTTGGAATTGCGGCTATTCCACTCCTCGAACCTCTCACGCGATTGGTTCGCTATCTTGTCGCCCCCCAGCCGGGCGACGATTCCGTTCAGAAACCAGAATTTCTGGATGAAAAAGCCCTTGATAGTCCCTCCTTGGCTTTGGCTCAAGCAACCCGCCAAACGCAGCTTATGGCCGATCAAATCAACACGATGTTCTCCCAATATTGGATCGCCGAAACCACACGCAACACGGACCTCGCCAAGCGCCTCCAGCATGAGGAAGACCAAATCGATACCTTCAATAGCAGCATCAGTGACTACCTAAGTCGAATCGGGGAAGGCATGAGTCAGGAAGATACACAGTGGCAATTTGCGTTACTGGCATTTTCCAACGAACTGGAGAGTGTCGGAGACATCATCGATAAGAATCTCTGCGATTCCGTGATCAAACGGGCGGCTGAACTTGTTGTCTTTAGTCAGGCCGATGCAGAAATCCTTCGCCAAGTTCATGAAGCGGTGACCAAGCGCATGCAGATCGCAATCGGCTTTCTGGCCTGGAGAGATACAGACTCGGCTAAAGGCTTCCTGGCAGGGAAAGAAACCTTCAACGATTGGTGCCGCCTGCTGGAAAAGGAACACTTTCAGCGCCTGAAGGCGCGTGAGCCCGGAACCGTTAGCAGCAGCGCCTACTTCTTGGATGTCCTCAATAGCTTCCGTCGGATTAACAGCCATATCAGCAGTATCGGCTACGCCTTCGAAGATTAGTTCTGGGCCCCAAGATTACGCGGTGACGGACGAAAGACCCTTTGGTAAGTGTGTCTCATGACCACGACATGGAAAAAAATCTTGGGCCGAGATGAGAAGTTTTTCGATTTGTTGGAGGCGAGTGCCAACGAAGCGCATGTCAGCTCGGAGCGACTAAAGGATTTTCTGTTGAGGTCTCAAAGCGTCCTCTCGGTTGATAACCTACATGAACTGACCTTCAGCCGTCGCAAAGACAAAGAAATTACCAAGGAAATTACGCGTGAGCTTTGCAAAACATTTGTAACACCTCTTGAGCGCGAGGACATCGAAGCACTGTCAAATTCCCTCTACAAGATTCCTAAAACCGTGCAGAAGATTGCCGAACGAATATTAATTTGTCCGCGCGACATACTCAAAGATGAATCACTGAGTCATCAGGTGAACTTCCTCGAACAAGCTTCTGCCCTAGTCGTGAAGATGGTTAAGCTTCTACGCTCGGGCTCTTCACTAGACGATGTGGTTGAAATGAATTCTCGCCTTCAACAGATCGAAGGCGAAGCGGATAAATTGGTGACGCGCATGCTGCGAGAACTTTATCAAGGCCAGCGCGAGGCGAAGGCTGTCATCATTCTCAAGGATGTCTTCGAACTGCTGGAACGTGCCATTGACCGCTGCCGGGATGCGGGCAATACGGTTTTTCAAATTGTCTTAAAGAGTTCCTAACCCAACAGCCATGGTTCTCCTCGTTGCCGTCCTTATCGCGGCCATCGTTTTCGAGTTTATCAACGGATTTCACGATGCTGCTAATGCGATAGCTACCGTCGTATCCACGAAGGTGCTCACAGCAAGACAGGCCATAATGCTCGCGGCCGTTGGGAATCTAATCGGAGCTCTAACAGGAACCGCCGTCGCCACCACGATTGGCGTCGGGCTGGTTGATCCTCACATCGTCACGACACAAACCGTTCTCGATGCCTTACTGGCTGCGATTATCTGGGGACTGATTACGTGGTGGCTGGGGCTGCCCTCCAGCTCCAGTCATGCCTTGATTGGCGGCCTTTGTGGTGCCGCATTGGCTGCTTCCAATTTCGATTGGTCGGTACTTAAGTGGAATGTCGTCACTGCCGCGAATGGGCATGCTCAAGGGCTGTGGCCGAAGGTGATTATTCCCATGATCTCTTCTCCTCTTCTCGGGTTTGCAGTTGGAGCTACCCTCATGTTCGCTATCATAATTGGTTTTTATTGGATTACACCTCATGCCGCGAAACTGGGGTTCGGGCGAATGCAATTGGTAAGCGCAGCCTTCATGGCTTTAAGCCATGGGTCTAATGATGCTCAAAAGACCATGGGGATCATCGCCCTGGCTCTGTTCAGTGCCACAACGGCAGGCACACTCGACCATGTGCCAGGATGGCTGTCCTTTTTGCGAACGCCCACATTTCATGTTGATACTTGGGTTGTGCTCCTCTGTGCCGTGATGATGGCCGCCGGGACCTCCTCAGGTGGCTGGCGAATTATTCGCACCATGGGACATAAAGTTGTGAAACTTCAACCTGCACACGGATTTGCTGCAGAAACTTCCGCAGCTGCCGTGATTCAGTTGGCAAGCTACTTTGGCATCCCCGTCTCGACCACGCATGTCGTTGCCACTTCCATTATGGGAGTGGGTGCAACTAAGCGCCTTAGCGCTGTTAAGTGGGGCATCGTGAATCGGATCGTGTGGGCGTGGATCCTGACAATTCCCATCTCAGCGCTTCTGGCTTATCTGATCCATACCGTCATAGTTGGAACGGCTCTTTAAAGTTGATTTACGACCGGAGCGTCGCGATCAGCCTCTTGGGATTCTTGAGCAGATTCAAGGCATCCAGAATGTCTTTGGAGATAACATTCGTACTGGCCTGCGTCTCGGCGGAGCCACCTTCCACTTGAAGAAGGGCAACGCCGACAGCGGACGCCTTGAGCATCAAGCGATCATTGCGCCCATTTCCGAAGGCGATAACATACTCCGCACCGAGTTCGTCGACGAACGCCAACTTAGCTTCCGATTGCGATTCAAGGGGTATGATCTTTAATTTTACAGGCAGGTGGGCGAGTTGAGAGGCGGCCAATCCAAAGGTATCGGCTGTGATGACGTGAATCTCTAATTGCTCTGAAAGCTCTTTCAGGAGCGCTGCCACTCCAGGCAAGAGTGTTCCGTTGTAATCTGAAACTAAGTGACGAAGTTCTAGATCATTGAATCCTGGGATAGAAATTTTGATCATGGTGTTCTCTTCATTACCAAACCGTCACTCCATTTTCCCCGAAGTGTGCGAAACACCTTAGAGCAGGCTCAGGGGCTCGAAGCTTTTCTGGGCACGTTCCCAAAAATAAGCAAGTGACGGCGTCACCAACTTTGGGATCGTATTGCGGAAAGCGAATTTTTCGATTTCGTTTTTACGAAGACGAAGCCGAATTCCCGGCTTGAGCAAGACGCGAAATAAAATTGTCACATTCGCCTTTTCGGGGCGGTCATAATAATCAACAAGCACCGCAGCTTCGATTCGCAAGCCCAGCTCTTCCTTTATCTCACGATGCAGCGCAGAAATCAGCGTCTCGTTCGCTGCGACCTTTCCGCCAGGAAATGTCCATGCCTTGCGGCCCGCGGTTTGCTTCACCAAAAGAACCTTTCCGAAAGGGTCCTCTATCCAAGCCATGACAGAGAGGTCCTTCTTCCCGAGGGAGCGCACCTGCGGCGGCATTGGAACTTTCTTGATTCTGGGTTTTGGTTTTGACGGCATGACAAACTGGACTAACAGCCTGTCCTGTTAAAAGGACAGGCTATGAAAATGGGCCTCACCATCAATTAGCCTCGCATTGATTGGCGAATCATACTGGATTGCGGTTTACGACTTCAGGTGACCGGAAACGAGCTTGGTCATCTCAAACATCGACACGGCTTTTTTTCCGTTAAAGACAGGCTTCAGCTTATCATCGGCGTTGATTTGAGCGCGGACTTTAGCGTCTTGAAGTTTGTTCTTCTTGATGTAGTCCCAAAGTTTTTTGGTCAGATCGGTGCGAGGCAGAGGCTTGGCTCCCACAACGGCGGCCAAAACGTCATCAGGTTGCACTGGTTTGAGGAATGCAGCGTTGGGCTTTCGGGCTGATTTCTTCTTCGCGGGTTTTGTAACTTTTTTTGAGGAGGGTTTCTTGGTAGCCATGGTTGGCGACTCTGACAAAACGCAATCCCAACTGCAAGCTCTAGCCTCTTTGGGAAGTGGGGCAGTTTGATTCTTAAAGAGCAGCTGGTATTTTTACACAATGCATTTTCGCGAATATACGTGACAGATCCGTCCTCAAACGATTCGCTCGCTATTTCCGATGTTCGGCAATTTCTCCAGCGACGGCTCCGAGGCCACCCCCGACGACTGCGCCCACAATTGCTCCAACCGTGGTACCCACAGGACCGGCCACAACTGCGCCAACGACACCGCCTTCCGCAGCGCCAGCCGCTCCACCCAAAGCAGCTCCTGCGGCTGCACCAACGGTCAATCCGGCAACGTCCTCGCGTATGTTATGGGAACCATCTGGATTATATTCGGCGTTGTTCGCATCGAATATATCGATGATGGGTGCCGGGATCTTAACGTTGTGCACGATCACGAGGATTTTTCCGTTGCGGGTGGTGTCGTTGATTGAAACCACCTCCTCGATATCCTGTTCCGTCACCCCAAGGTCGCGAAAGGCCTGAATGGCTTTGTCCGCATTGGCCCGCTCTGAAAATACCCCGCCGATATTCTGTCGGTGATCCCACCTTTTAGTTGTTTGCGGCATAAGAGTCCTTCGGTTAAAGATGCGTCGATCAGGTTTCGTCCAATATCTTCCGCAGGGTCTTGAGCAAAGTTCCTGCCGTATAGGGTTTCGTTAGGAAGTGTTTAACGACGGTTCCGGATATTCTGGATGCACTGCCATTCGCATTCAGACCACTTGCCGCAATAATCTTGATCGATGGATTCATTTTCGTTAGGGCATGAATCGTGGCCGCGCCGTCCAAGACCGGCATCATCATATCGGTGAGTACGACGGCGATTTCATGACGATGCTGGGCATAAACGCCCAACGCCTCCGCTCCATCCCCCGCCGTCAAAACCCGGTAGCCAAAAGCCTGCAACGTCTGGCTCGTGATGGTGAGGATCGAGGCTTCGTCATCAACCAGCAAAATCGTCTCGCCGTTGCCTCGCGGCAAGCTGGCTTGAATCGCTTGCTCCTTCCGTGCCTCAAATGAGGTTTCCATTGCAGGCAAATAGACCTTGAAAGTCGTGCCTTTGCCCGGCTCGCTATATACATTGATAATTCCGTCATGGCTTTTGACGATGGCCATAACAGTCGAGAGTCCCAAGCCAGTACCTTTATTAATGTCTTTGGTGGTAAAGAAAGGTTCGAAAATTTTATCAATCAGATTTGGCGGCATGCCCGTTCCCGAATCGGCCACGCTGACTTGAACGTAACGTCCCGCCTTCGCGCCGGCGTGCATGGCAACGTAATGCTCATCCAGCACGCTATTTTCGACACTGAGATCTAAACTGCCCCCATTTGGCATTGCGTCGCGCGCATTGACGCAAAGGTTCAGAAGAATTTGATGGACTTGGGTCGGATCACCCAAGATCAACCAGATATCCTCGGGAATGGAGAAGTGGAGCCGAATGTCCTTGGGGAAGGTGTCCTTGATAATGCTTTCCACATCCTTGAAGAGATGTTTGGGCTGAATTTCGACGCGTTCGCCCTCGAGTCCTCGCGCAAAGGATAAGACCTGGCGAACAACATCCGCTCCTCGTTTGGCACTTACCTCAATGGTTTCCAGTATGCTTTTCGCTTGGGGATCGGTGGCCGTAAGCTTCAGGATGTCGATGGACATCAAGATGGGGGCCAGAATGTTATTGAGATCGTGGGCGATACCTCCCGCTAACGTGCCAATGCTTTCCATGCGCTGGGCCCGCATAAATTGGGCTTCGATCTTCTTCTTTTCCGTGATGTCGGTGTTGATGGCCAGCACCGATTTGGGACGCCCTTCACTGTCTCGAATAAGGGTCCAGCGTGACTCGATAGTGAGCTCTCTCTGGTCCTTGGTAAAATGCTGGAGCTCACCGCGCCACTCCCCCACACTGATCGTCAATCGATAGGCTTCTTTCAACTTTTCCGGGTGGGTGTAGAGAAATTCGTCCATATTCCGACCCACGACTTCCTGACGCACCCAGCCATACATGCGCTCAGCCCCCTTGTTCCAAAACAGAAGTTTTCCTTCGAGATCTCGAACGAAGATCGCGTCCTGCGCCTTGTCAAGGAATGACGCCTGTTCCGCAATTTGTTGCTCCGCCCGTTTCCGATCGGTGATGTCGCGAAAGGTCCAGATTCGCCCATAATATTTTCCGTCCTTGCCCCGGACGGGCGAGGAGTACCGGTCGAGAATTCTCTCGTCAAGCAGCTCAATTTCATCCCGGCTTATTTCATCGGGAAAGGCATGGAGATGGGCGACTTTCTCGGCAAATTCCTTGGGATTTTTGACCTGCCCGGCCACCCATTCGAGTTGACGAGGATCGTTAACCGCATCGGCAAATTCGCGGGGAATTTTCCATAGATCGACCGTCCGTTGGTTTTGCAGGATTTTTCTCCCTTCCCCGTCAACGATCAGGATGCCATCAAGAGACGAATGGACCTTGGCTTCGAAGAAGGCGGTTTTCCAAAGGAGTTGCTTCTCAGCCTCCTTGCTCTCAGTGATGTCCTGGGTGGTCCCGACAAGCTTTAACGGCTGACTGGTCTTCTCATCGAAGAAGACTTGCCCTAACTCCTGGACAATACGCTCCTCGCCATTGGGACGAATGACCCGGTGGATGATGGAGTATGGCTGCCGCTTGGCAATCGCGGCGGCGATGGCATTTCGCATCGCTCCATGTTCACATTCAGGGACGAGTTGAGTGACCAACATCATGCTGGGCTCAACCGCACCCGGCTCATAACCGCAGATGCGAAATATTTCGTCGGACCAATGCACCGAGTTGGCGTCAAGATCAGTTGAATTCGACAGCCCCATCTCCCAACTGCCAACGTGGGCAAGGCGCTGCGCGGCGGCCATGTTGGCCTCACTGGAGCGTAAAGCTTCCTCGACACGTTTCCGCTCGGTAATATCCCGGGCGATACCCTGGAGGTAAACTTTTTCGTCCAATTCCAGCCGATTGAGAGTGACATCCGTGTAGACCTGGGTGCCATTCGGGCGTTGATGCACCCATTCATAAAACTGCGGTTGCCCGGATAAGGCTCGTTGCCCGAGATCCAGGGCTTTCTCTCGCGAATTACGGCCATCAGGCTGAGTGGCGGGCGAAAAAATGGAAGGTGATTGGCCGATGAGCTGGTCGCGGCTCACGTCAAGGAGTTCCAGCCCCTTGGCGTTGCAATCCACGAAGAGGCTGTTGTGAATAAGGAAAATGGCATCATTGGCCTCATCAAATACCTTGCGAAATTTGACCTCGCTCTCCCGCAACGCTTTCTCCATCCGACGGTTCTCCGTGATATCTTGCAGCATACACACGAAGTAGTCGACCGAACGGTCCGGACAGCGCAGGCATTTCACCGAAATGTCCGTGTCAATGATCCGTCCGTCCTTACACATAAACCGCTTGGTCATCGAATAGCCGTCGCATTCTCCAGCCAGAACGCGGTTGAAATTATTGACGTCGTCCGCCAGATCGTCCGGGTGGGTCATCTCCGCCCAAGTCATCTGCAACAACTCGCGCCTTTCGTAACCGAGGATCTGACAGAGCTTGTCGTTGACCTCAATCAAGGCTTTCGACGGCGAGGTTATCGCCACGCCAACTTGCCCTAATTCGAAGTAGCTCCGGAAACGTTCCTCACTTTTTCGCAGTACCTCTTCCGCCTTGTTGCGCTCCGTAATGTCGCGCACGTTGCATTGGATCACCTTTTTGTCACCGGCCTCGTACACATTGCTGACAAATTCCACGGCGATGTGGCGGCCATCCCGAGTTTTCAACGGCAGGTCTTCGTAGCGGACGTAACCCTGCTTTTGTAGGCGCTCCAACATGGCCTGATTGGATTCGATGTCCTTGAACGGACTTAACTCACCGACGGTTTTGCCGATCATTTCATCGTGAGTAAATCCCAGGAGCTTAGCCAGAAACGGATTCACATCGTCGATGCGTCCCGTGTCGACGTCCAATATCAGGATGCCGTCCTGGGCTGCTTCAAATAGTCGACGATAACTGAGTTCGGAAGCACGGAGCGCCTGTTCCGTTTGTTTCGCAGTTGCCGTTCCGTTTCCGTTTTGATGATCGGTGCTCATGATTTTGTTACCCGATTACCCCCAAGCACAAAATCGTCTCACAACATCAAAACGTCTTTAGGAGTAGTGACGTTATCCTGCGCGGAAAATTGTTCGCTCCCTATGGGGTGTTCACCCCATGGGAACGGCTGGGTTTTCGTTCGGGCCCTCAAGAACAAGGCTTTTGCTGAAGAGACTTTGTACGCAAAGTCCTATTCCGTCAGTTGCACAATGAAGGTGTAGATCACCAACAAGCTGATAGTCAGCACGAAGACTCGAACTGCCCATAGCGCAATCCTAACGGGACGGCTTAATCGAAGCCGGGACAGTGGCTTGGCGACTGCCGCGACCAGTTGATCCGGTTCCAGAGACTCAATCAGTTGGCTTTCATGGTAACCTTCGGGGCGATACTCGGCTTCGTGTTGCATCATGTGACTCCTTTTCAATGGCCTTTGGAATGGAAGGTTTCCATGAAAGCGACAATGGCGTAGGCGCTGCCAGCAGCCGTAACAAGAGCCGTGATCAAAATTCCCAAGAAGTTCGTGACCCGAGAATTGATGTTCGATCCCATGATCTCACGGTCATTGGCCAGGATAAGCAGAAAGACCAAGGCCGGCGGCATTAACACCGTTGCGAGAAGGTTTGCGTTTAAGGCGATGGCCAGAAGTGGCGTTCCCGGGATTAGGACGATAGCGCCCGCCATCGCCGCCACTCCGATGTTTGCTGCGTGAAACAAGGGGGCTTCGCGTAGGGAGTGATTAAAACTGTGCCCGACTCCACCGGCGACTTCAGAGACAGCATACGCTGTGCTGGCGGAGATCGTCAGCATCGCGACAGCCCCCGCTTCGATCAGTCCGAGTGCGAAAAGAACTGCTGCCGGACGACCTATCAGCGGGAGCAGCGCCTGCGGGAATCCGGAGCCGCTAAGATCTTGCGACATATCGACGTGATGAGTATAGAGCGGGGCGGCCGCCACCAACGTCGCGCAGCCGGCAACTGCGGCGAGTACTGTACCGATGAGTGTATCCAGGCGTCCCTGGGGGATGTCACGCGGTGTCAGTCCCTTGTCGGCGGATGCGCTCTGTTGAAAGAAGAGCATCCAGGGCGTTACGGTCGCCCCAATGTTTGAGGCTAGAATCAGCAGGAAAACGGAAGTAGAACCTTGCGGAAACGGTGTCCACGTTAATAAGGCGTGCCCTAGGGCCAGTGGCGATGGATGGGCCAATATAGCGACAGCAACAAAGACTAGATTAAATAGGGCCAGCCCCATGGCGATTCGTTCCCAACGAGAGTATCTGCTGCCACACGCGCTGAGCACAACCAGTCCTACTGCGCACGCCACAGCAATCGGAGCGGAGATGCCGAAAAAGCCCATGCCAATGCGGATGGCGATTACCTCAGTGATGAGTGTGATCAGATTCGTAACGAATAGGTCCGCGGCGGACACCCAACCCCAGAATGGCCCAAAGCGCTGAAAGATCAGCTCGCCATAGCCCCGGTGGGTAACAGCCCCGAGCCGCATGGACATCTCCTGGACGATGTAAGCAGCCGCAAACGTGACGGCAATGAAGGGAAGGAAGAAGCCGACTCCATACGTCGCCCCACTGAAGGCGTAGGAAAGTATGCTGGGTCCGTCGTTTTCGCCCAACATCGCCAATACGCCCGGTCCAAGCAGGAGCCACACGACCATTCCCCGGTTGCCGCTGCGCCTCGCTTTGAAGACTCGTGTCCGGTCCAGGGATCGATCACGATCCTCATGGGTGAAATTCTGATGCTCGGTGGAAGGTTGCGCGTCGACTTTCAATGGATCATCCCCATTTCCAGAGTCACGAGCGAGGACTCCAGAGCTTGGTTGGCATGGTTGCCCGCTGGCAGGCAATATTCACTCGATGGAGACTAATTGGGAAACCGTGCGACAGGCATGGGGTCAAGACCCCATGTCAGGGTTCATCTCTCGAAGGTTAAGCTGCCACTACATCCATTATGAATGCTCTACATAAATCGAAAAAATCCTCCTGCCGCCTTGAAGCCAAACCCCTGACCTTCGGGGATTTGATCGCCGCAACTTACAGTTCATGCGGAGAACAACTTGCTCCAAAAATTTTACAATTGGCGTTTGCATCACATCTCGTACAGGTCAAACGACCAGCTTGCACAAGCTAACCAAACACCTGCCTTACCGTGATGCAAGCGATGGTCCTTGATTCCGCGCAAACACCATTGCGTGAAATTACCGTACCACGGCCCAAACTCAGTGAAGGCCAGATCCTGGTGCAAGTCTGTGCCTGTGCAGTTTGCCGGACAGATCTTCAAGTCGCGGACGGTCCGTTACCAAGCCCAGCTTGGTTCCATGATACTGACCCCGCATCTCAGCGCCTACTGGCAGCACGAGTTCCTGGATGATCAGGCCCTCATCACCAGCGCATTCGAAGGAATCCCCGCCGGTTCGTTTGCGGTACAGACCACGAAAGGCGATCCGAACAACGCGCTGCTCGGCGCCGGTCTCGATCTCGACATCACAAGAAATGCGACCGTGTTTGTGGATTATGGCGCCGAAGCCGGCGGAGCGACATTCTTTGGCCAATCGGCCACGGGAAGGGTAAAGATCAGCTTCTAAAATGCGTACCACCTTACAGCTGGGGCCCCTCATATGGGTCGATTGATCATGCTCATATTGGGGTCGATATACCCTAATGCTATTGCAGACTGAAGCAGTTAGTATGGCTCGGACGTGAGTCTTAGTAGCGTCGACTCCCAATGCATCGCCAGACCGAGCAAGTGGTCCTGTTCCTGCGGGATAATTTTGTGAAAGCTCTTCGAAGTGATCGTGAAATCGCCAGCCCCTCGTCTCGTTTTCTGCTTACTCCAAGATTAAGGCTAAATCTGGCTCCTTAGCGGAGATCGCCGGCGCTTCGTGAATCGAGTTATTCGAATCGTGGGCCACAAACTGAGGTAGTTGCGCTAGGAAGTGAGTTCCCTTTTCGGATGTCTCCAGTTTGACATTCCCATGGTGGGCCGTGACGACATTGTTGACAATCGCCATTCCCAGACCGATACCGCCCTTTTTTCCGTGAGTGACAAAAGGCTGAAAAACCCGGTCTCGAATCGCCTCTGGAATTCCCGGGCCATTGTCAGATATCGATAAATTAAACATAGAATCTTCGACCCAGCCGCGAATATGAATTTGACCGTCAGCCTTTCCATTCAATGCCTCGACTGCATTTGTCACCAGATTTTGCAACAACCGGAGACACCGCATTTCATCAATCTCAATGGCCGCAGGTTCTGAGAGGATTTCCCAAAAAAGTCCTGTTTGGTGAAAATAATCCTCATGCAGTGATTGAAAGTGATTGAGGAATACCGTTGTCGTAGTCTGGCTGAGATGGAGACAAGTATCTCCCTTGGTAAACTCAAACAAGTCGCGAGTCATTGCCATTACCCGGTCGCACTGAAAACGGATACCGTCGCAACAGCGGGCGACTTTTGGGTTTTCGGGATCATCCACCGACATTAAATCCGCCGAAAGCCGGATGCCTGCGAGTGGGTTGCGTAAATCGTGCATGAGCGAGCTCGCCATCTCGCCGACAACGGAGAGCTTTTCCTTGTTAAGCATTTCGCCCACAAAAAGATCATTCGTGCGTCGAAGATAACTCAGCAATTGCTGAAAAAGGTGCAGACTTACCGAGGGC
>Ga0207011_1040_pt1 | contig 27048 bp, 22 predicted proteins | sample Alteio_BWMinCont_79_FD_153466 | JGI IMG/M metagenome (GOLD analysis project Ga0207011, IMG submission 153466) | Enriched cells from forest soil in Barre Woods Harvard Forest LTER site, Petersham, Massachusetts, United States -... | ecosystem: Environmental > Terrestrial > Soil > Temperate forest >...
GTCACCGCAGGAACGAATTGGTATCAGACGTCCGTTCGGCGTGTGCTTGGCGGGTGGAGATATGCGGCGCTCGTCGCCTTTGTGCTGGCGTTGGGCGGCACGTATTGGTTGTATCAGAAGGTTCCGCGCGGATTTATTCCTGAGGACGACGAAGGATACCTGATCGTGCTGGTGCAGGCGCCTCAGGGAGCGTCCCTGGAGTACACCCTGGGGGCGGTGAGCAAAGTTGAAGCTGCCGCGGCGAATATACCGGAGGTCGAAGGAGTTTTTTCGGTCGGGGGTTTCAGCTTCTCCGGCTCCGCGCCCAATCGTGCGATTGTTTTCGTTCCCTTAAAGTCATTTCGAGAGCGCGAGGGCGCCGAGCACACAGCGGCAGCGGTGCTCAACCGGCTGCGCGGGCCGCTGATGGGGATACCGGAGGCGCTGGTGATCCCGTTCAATCCACCGGCCATACAAGGCCTGGGCGAGTTCGGCGGATTTCAGTTTGTGCTGGAAGACCAGGGACGCAACACGCTGCAAGCGCTCGCGGACACGGCGAACCAATTGGTGGCGCAAAGCCGGACGAACCCCGACCTCGCCGGACTCTTTTCGAGCTTCACAGCGAACGATCCGCAGTACCTCGTTCACATCGACCGCGAAAAGGCGAAAAGCCTGCAGGTGCCGCTGAACCAGATCACCGATGCCCTGCAGGTGTACATGGGCTCGGTGTACGTGAATGACTTCGATTTCAACAATCGCGCGTACCGCGTTTACGTGCAGGCCGATCAGAAATTTCGCTCCAAGGCCAAAGACATCGCGCAATACTACTTGCGCTCCGACACCGGGAAAATGATTCCGCTGGACAACCTGGTGACGATCGAGCAGACCGCGAATCCGCAGGTCATCAGTCATTACAATCTGTTCCGCGCCGCGGAAGTTGACGGTTCGGCGGCGCCGGGACGCAGCTCCGGCGAAGCCATGGCGGCGATGGAAGCGCTGGCGAAAAAGGTGCTGCCTAACGGAATGACCTACGAATGGACGGGCCTGTCGCTGGAAGAGCTCGAGTCCGGCGGCAAAGCGGCCACGCTCTTTGCCCTCGGCCTGACCTTCGTGTACCTGACTCTGGCGGCGCAATACGAAAGCTTTGTCTTGCCGTTCATCGTATTGCTGGCGGTGCCGGTGGCGTTGCTGGGCGCGATTGGAGGGCAGGCGCTGCGCGGATTAGAGAACGACGTGTATTGCCAGATCGGCCTGGTTATGTTGATCGGGCTATCCAGCAAGAACGCGATTTTGATCGTGGAATTCGCGGAGCAACTGCGGGAAAAAGGGATGAGCATCGTGGACGCCGCCATTGAAGCGGCGCGCATCCGGCTGCGGCCTATCCTGATGACTTCGCTGGCGTTCATTCTGGGCGTCGTGCCGCTGGTGGTCGCACGGGGCGCCGGTGCGGCGGGCCGCGTTTCGGTGGGCACGACGGTGTTCGGCGGCATGATCGCGGCGACAAGCCTGAACTTGCTTTTCATCCCCGTTCTGTATGTGCTGGTGCGCAGCCTGGTGCCCAGCCGGCGTATGCACGCCGAGGCGATCAGCGAACCCGCTGACTGAGGACCTGCGCCAACCGAAGCTCTTGCCCTAAAAGGGCTCATGCGCCTTGGTGGCGCTAGTACGGTTGTTGCAGGCACGCAGAGCTGACGCTCCCGACGATTGTAAACAGCATGTCACCAGGCAGTCATTTGTTCGTCATGTGCGAGCGCGGCACGGGTTTTCGCGTTAGAGTCGTATTTCGTGCGAAACGAGCCTCTTGGGACCATAAACTGTGCAGTTTGCACCGTTCTAGCAGAATTTTTACAGGCCGGCGTCAGTCTATTCAATGAGGACCGGGAATAAACTCTGCGTCCCCTAGCCTGCCAGTCGGCACCTGCATTGCTGGCCGAAGGCACTGAGGACGGCGGGGTCCGGGGTTGGAGGAGGGTAAAGGCATGATGTCCCCGCTGCGTAATGCCCACGTCATAGTCCTCTGCTTGGTGATGGAGCTGGCCAACTGTGGCAGCGGCTTCGCACAGAATGGGCAGGCTAGCGCGGCTCCGCCCAGTCAGGACCTGAACGGAAAGATCGAGCTCCTCACGCGGTCGCTGGAGCAGACGCAAACGGAGCTGGCGCGATCGCGGGGCGAGATCGAGCAGCTTCGCGCCATGCTGGGAGAGGTGCTGAAGCGCATGGACGGCGCGGCGGCAGCATTGCCTGCGCAAGGACCAGGCGCGGGCACGGGCGCTGTGTCGGCGACGCCAGGACCGGAAGGGGCGCAAGTGGCGGCTCAGATTTCGCAGGATGATTGGGATTTGCTGAACGCGCGGGTTGAGGAACAGCGGCAGACGAAGGTGGAGAGCGGGTCTAAATTTCGATTGAAACTTTCGGGCATCGCGCTGTTCAACGCGTTCGACAATTCCGGCAACGTCGACAATCTGGATGTGCCATCGATTGCTGTGCCGAAATTGGCTGGATTTCCGGCGGGAGCACTTGGCGCAACGGTACGGCAGTCGATCGTTGGTCTTACCGGGATTGGCCCGGAGATTTTCGGCGGGCGCACGAGTGCGGAGCTGCAAATGGGATTTTTTGGCGGGCTGCCGAGCGGATACAACGCTACCACTTCCGGGATCGCCAACTTGCGGATCGCGCGCATTCGCTTCGATTGGGACAGCACGTCGGCGGTTGCCGGGCTGGATACTCCGTTTTTCTCGCCGAACATGCCTACGACGTACATGTCCGTGGCGATTCCGGGCTTCGCGTCCGCTGGGAATTTGTGGACGTGGACGCCTACCATTCGAGTAGAGCAGCGATTCGGAGGAGTGGGAGCGCCGTTTAAGGTTGAGGCGGGTTTCCTCGATCCTTCTTCCAACATCAACTACACCACGAACAACAATTTGCGGTTGCCAAGCCCTTCGGAAAGCTCGCGCATTCCCACGTACGCGATCCGCGTGTCGTACAACAAGAAATCGGAAGAGCATCCGGCATCGTTTGGCGTGTCCGGCGTGTACTCTCCGCAAAAATTCTACGGCGGTTATAACGAAGTGGGATGGGCGGCGACCACGGATTGGAAGTTCGCAGTGCTGCCACGAACGGAAGTGAGTGGGCAGTTTTTTACCGGGCGCGGCATAGACGGCTTTGGCGGGTTACCTGAGGATCCGTACCCGCCGCAAAATCAGTTTCTGTATACCACGCTCACTGCGCGCCTGCTGGGCGAAGTGGGGGTGATCGGGGGATGGTCGCAGCTCAAGTACAAATGGAACGCGCGGAACGAATTCAATGTTGCAGCGGGCACGGGCGGGCGCAATTCGGCGTCGCTCCGGCAGGCGCTCAGCACCAGTATCCCTGCCCCGCTGATTCCGGCGCGCAACGAGATGATTTTTGCGAATTATATTTTTCGTCCGCGGTCCGACCTGGTGTTTTCCGCGGAATACCGGCGCATACGAACATACGAAGTGACCGGCGCGCCTGACATCGCTGGCCAGGTCGGCCTGGCGGTGGGATTTTTGTTCTAGTGGCCATGAGAATCCTTCAACTCACTTTTGCAATGATGGCGGTATCCGCAGTGGCTGCTGCTTCGGGAGCGCCGAACCCGAGAAGCCCCGCGAGGGACAGCCAAGCAGGAGTGAGCGGCGCGGCCATAGTGACGATAGCGGGCAGCGGCACGGCGGAGAAGGATGCCTCCGGGGTCGTCATATGGCTCGTACCGCTGGAGGCTATGCAACCGGTTCGCGTCGCTGCGCAGCGCCCGCACTACCGGCTTGTGCAGCGAAACAAGAAGTTTGAGCCCGCGCTGTTGGTCGTACCTGTCGGCGTCGTCGTCGATTTTCCGAATGCCGATCCATGGTTCCACAATGTTTTTTCGCTCTATCGTGGAAAGCGGTTCGATCTGGGCCTGTATCAAGCCGGCGCGCAAAGATCCGTGAGATTCGACCGCATCGGGCCGTCCTTTCTCTTCTGCAACATTCACCCGGAGATGACCGGCGTGGTGCTGGCTGTAGATTCGGAGCTCTTTGCCATTACCGACAAGACTGGCCATTACTCGATTGCGGGAGTCGCGCCGGGAAAGTACATTCTGCGCGTGTGGTATGAAAATGCCACGCCGGAATCGCTGCAAGCCCTGCAGCGGCAGGTCACGATAGAAAGCGCCAATAAAACTGTCCCGCCCATCTCTGTAAGGGCCACAAAACGAGCACCGGTGGAACATAAGAACAAGTACGGGCAGGACTATGATCCTGCGACGGTCAAGACGGATTACTGATTTTTCAGTACGAAAGCTTGCCGCGACATGGCAGTGGGTTACGTCAAACTAGGTGAACCTTGGCGAATACGATAAAGCAAACGGAAAAGGACGGGAAGACTATGGAAACAGTACTGGTGGTGGAAGACAGCCGGCCCATGCAAAGAACGCTGCAGCGCCTGCTGGAAGCGGACTCATTGAATGTGCAGATTGCCTCGGATGGAATCGCCGGACTCGAGACGTTCCGCAAGCAGCCGCCCAGCGCGGTGCTGCTTGATTTGAAGTTGCCGGGACTCTCGGGCAAGGAATTGTGCCGCGAGTTCAAGACCATCGCGGCGTCGGTGCCCATCGTGGTGCTGAGCGCGAATGCGGAGGTCGAGGATAAGGTGCTGCTACTGGAGCTTGGCGCGGACGACTACGTCACGAAACCCTTTAGTCCGCGAGAGCTGCTGGCGCGTGTGCGGCGGGCCATGCGGCGCGGAGGTGCAAAAAATCAAGCGGTGGTCAGCGTTCCGACGAAGAACGTAAGTCACGAAATCCTGACATTCGGCGCTGCGCGCGTGGATTTCACCAGCATGGAGGCGTCCCTGGCCGGAAAACCGGTCACGCTGACCGCTCAAGAGTTCAAGCTGCTGAAGTTTTTTGCCGGGTCGCCGGGGCGGGTGCTTACGCGCGACGAACTGTTGAATGAGGTCTGGGGATATCAGAATTATCCCTCCACGCGCACGGTCGACAATCATATTTTGCGCTTGCGCCAGAAACTGGAGCCGGACTCCGCCAATCCGCGCTTTTTCCTCACCATCCACGGCGCCGGGTATAAATTTATTCCCGCGAATGCCGCGGCAAACGGCACGGCCTGACGCGCACCTTCGCCAAACGATGGAACTGAGATGACCCACTTCCGCCTGCGCACGCAGCTCTTCATCGCCACGCTGTTGATCATTTGCGGCTTGACGGGCGCGCTGCTGCTGATCATCCGCCACACGGTGAGCGTGGAAACGGACCGGCAGGTGCGCGACGGCACGGAAGCTTCGGTGCGCGCGTTTGAAAGCGTGCAGAGGCAGCGCGAGCAGCAGCTCTCGCGGACGGCCGCGATGTTGGCGGACCTCCCGACGCTTAAAGCGCAGATGACCACGGAGCACGCGCCAACGATTCAGGATGCCTCCACGTCGTGGTGGAAACTCTCGGGTAGCGACCTTTTTATCCTTGCAATGCCCGACCGCCGCATCGTGGCTTTCCACGTGACCAAGCCCGGCTGGCCGCCGGAAGCCGCGCAGCGCGACCTGAAACGGTCCGTCGAACAAGGCGAAGATGCAGCCTGGTGGTATGACAATGGGCGGCTCTATGAAGTGTTTCTCCAGACGATAACGGCCGGCACTGGGTCGAGTTCGCAGGAGTTGGGCTTTCTGGCCATCGGCTATCAAGTGGATTCGACGGTGGCCGAACATTTGGCAATGGAGGCAAATAATCAGATTGCTCTGGCGACGGGAAACCGACTGATTGCTTCGACGTTGCCACCGAAGGATGAAGCGGCGATGCAGCGGTGGCTTAGCGAAGCGAATTCGGAAGCGAACCCGGAGGCGTACGAAATCGCGCTCGAGACCGACCGCTATGCTGTTTCCTCGGTGCTGCTGCATGGCGCGTTGCCTTCTCCGGTGCGCTGTTACGTGATGATGCCGCTCGGACCGGTAAACAGCTTCATGAACCGGCTGAACCGCACGATTTTCATTCTGGGCGCGTCGGCCATTCTGTTTGGGGCGCTGTTGTTTGGCTTTGTCTCGCGCACCATTACCAAACCGCTGGACAATCTTGTTTCCGGCGTTCGCGCGTTGGCCACCGGAAACTACACCTACTCCATCACGCCCGAGGGCACCACGGAGGTGGCTGAACTGAGCCGGGCCTTTGCGAAAATGCGCGGAGAGTTGCTGGATTCGCAGCGGCAACAGATCGAGACGGAAAGAATCGCGGCGCTGGGCCGCGCGGCGAGCTCCATATCTCACGATTTACGGCATTACTTGGCGGCGGTAGTGGCCAACGCGGAATTCCTTTACGAGGCGGAGGAGCTCAAACTCGATCGGAGCGAAATCTATCAAGAGATCAAGACAGCTTCGACGCAGATGACCGACTTGATCGACTCGCTGCGCGAAGTGGCACACCAAGGCAGCGCGATTTCACCTGAACCCACCGATCTCGAACAAATCATCCGCCGGGCAATCGAAGCGGTGCAGGCCCGTACGGAGTTTCGCAATCGCTCCATTACGCTGCACGCGGAGAGCGAACTGGAAGGAATGTTCGACCCTCGGAAGCTGGAGCGGGTTTTCTTCAACCTCGTGCTAAACGCCTGCGAAGCTACTCCCGACGGCGAGAGCCGCGTCTCCGTGGATGTGCAGACTCGGAAGGATTCGTTCGAGATTCGAGTGTGCGATCAGGGATGCGGCGTACCCGAAAACATACGCGGGCGAGTGTTCGATCCGTTTGTTAGTTCGGGCAAGCCGAACGGGACCGGGCTGGGGCTGGCGATCGTCAGCAAGATCGTGAGTGACCACAGCGGCTCGGTGACCATCGAGCGAACGTCGGAGGCTGGCACAGTGATGCTGGTGAAGCTCCCCCGCGTCGGGAATACCGTGGTTTCCCACTCGGATTCCGCGGTGGCGTAAGCAGCCATGGAAAGATTTTGGAGGCGCGGGGCGGAATCGAACCGCCGATAAAGGTTTTGCAGACCTTTGCCTTACCACTTGGCGACCGCGCCTCGGTGCAAGGAGCCGGCGCTGACCGGCTGCGTGCAAACTTGTCAATCGATCAAAGGGCTTGCTACTTAGCGCTCGCGACCTTTGCGTTTGAGGCGGTTTCGTTGACGATCGGCGAGCCGATCAGGTTGCCCCATTCGGTCCAAGAACCGTCGTAGTTGCGCACGTTGTTGTAACCCAGCAGATACTTGAGCACAAACCAGGTGTGGGAACTGCGCTCGCCGATGCGGCAGTAGGCGATCACTTCGTCGCTGCCGGTCACGCACTTGCCCTGGTACAGAGCGGCAAGGGCGTCAGCGGACTTGAAGGTGCCATCTTCGTTGGCGGCCTGTGCCCACGGGATGTTGGCGGCGCTGGGGATGTGGCCGGCGCGCTGCGCGGTTTCGGTCATGCCCGGAGGTGCAATGATTTTTCCGGTGAATTCGTCGACCGATCGCACGTCCACCAACTGGCCGCGCTTCTTGCTTTGCACGATCGCCAGGACATCATCCCTAAATGCGCGCACGGACTCGTCCGTACGAGAGACGCGGTAGGTCGCCGGCGAAACGTTGGCGGCGTCCTTGGTCAGCGCACGCTTCTCTTCCAGCCACTTTTTGCGTCCGCCGTTGATCAGCTTCACATTCTGGTGCCCGTAATACTTCAGTTGCCAGAAGGCGTAGGCCGCAAACCAGTTGTTGTTGTCGCCGTAAAGCAGAATGGTCGTGTCGTTGGAAATTCCCGATTCACCCAGCAACTTTTCCAACGTGGCCCGGTCGATCAAATCGCGTTTGATGTTGTCCTGCAACTGCGTCTGCCAGTTCCAGCCCACCGCGCCGGGAATGTGGCCTTGATCATAGGCGGTTGTATCCACGTCCACCTCCACCAGGCGAGTATTCGGGGCGTTCAGGTTCTGGGCCACCCATTCGGTGGTAACCAGTACTTCCGGATGCTTGTATTCGGCCATTTCCATTTCTCCTTTGCATTTTGAATCTCAATTCCCTTGCAAGCGAAAACAAAAAACCCACCGGCCATTTGTCTGGCGGTGGGTTAGAAATCCGGGCTAGAACTTGAATCCTTAGATGCCCAGCCTCCCCGCGCCAGAAGACGCACACATACAGCACAGACAGCTGCAACAGGTCTGCGGGGTCTTCTGTGGGTTAGCTTGCATATTTAAAATCATACCTAGAACGCTTGATTTGCGCAATAGTGCCGTACTTTATTTAGGGGCGCCCACCGTGTAGGCCAGCACGATCTGCGTCAGGCGATAGCGGTAGCGCGCATCCGTATCGGTAATATCGGCCTCGGTCTTGCCCAGCTCCGCTTGGCTGAATTCGACAATCGAACTGAGTCCCAGGTTGTAACGTTGTTGCGCGAGGTCCAGCGCGAGATTCGCCTGCTCGCGCAGTTGCTGCGTGACGGTCAGTCGAGCGAAGGCCTGGTTGGCATCCTGCCAGGAGATGCGCACGTCGCGAGCGACATTGTTGCGGAGGTCCATCAGTTTCTGGCGCACTGCTTCTGTTTGCAGGTCCGCGGTCCTGGCGCGCGCGTTGTACAGAAATCCGTTGAAAACCGGAATATTGATGTTGACGCCGACCGCGCCATACCAATTGTGAATCTGCGGATCGCGAACGGGCGCGATTCCCACCACTCCCAACGCGCCCACGGTTGGCCGCCACAAGTCATGTTCCGCATTGCTGTTTTTTTGCGCAGACTCCACTTGGAATTGCAGTGAAGCGACTTCGGGCCGCTGCTGCAGCGCTTGTGTAATGAGAGGCAGAACCTCCGGCGAGGGCGGCGTGATTTCGGCGCTTGGCTCGACGACATCGAAAGCTTGCTCGTCCTGGTAACCGAGCAGCGCGGAAAGCGCGGCCAGTGACGTCTGGTAATTATTTTGCGATTCGAGCAGCAGGAGCTTCGCCCGCGACAGATCTACATTCGCGAAGCTCAAATCCAGGTCCGATCGCAGTTTCGCTTGGGTCAGGGCGCTCACGCGATCGACCAGCGTCTGCCGTGCCCTTACCGTTTCCTCGGCAACCTTCACGAGCTCGCGTGTCTCCAACGCGTTATAGAACGCCTGATCGACGGCCAGCGTGATGTCCGCGACAGTGGCCGCGGCGTTCTTGTCCTCTGCTTTGGCCTGAAACTGCGAGCTCGAGACCAGATTTGTCGTGCGGCCGAAATCAGTCACCAATTGGCTCACGGTGGCGCCCGCCGCGGCGCGCGAAAAAAGGATTGGGTTATTGAGCGCGCCGGCGGCGATGCGGCTTCCCGCTTCGGAATCCACTCCGGTGAGGCTCATATACGCGGTCGGCAAGAGCGCGGAGCGCGTCTCGCGCACATATTGTTGCGCGACGAGCGCTCGCAACTTCCCAATGGTGATTTGCGGATTGTTGCGCAGCGCGGTGGCTTCCGCTTGCGCCAAGGTCAGCGCGGTTCCGGAGGGCGCGCCGGAAGTGCCGGGCTGCGCCTGCGGCTGCCCTTGCACCAAGCTCGACGCTGCTCCCAGAAGCAGAACGAACAGCGCGGTCCGGCGGATCACGAATGCACCTCTTGCAGCGGCTGTTCCTTTCCGCGGTGCACAATCAAATAAGCGGCCGGCACCAAGTACACTGTCACCACCACCGAAACCAGCAGCCCGCCGATGATCGCGCGCGCCAGCGGTGCATAGGCCTCCGAACCGGTCCCCAGTTTCATGGCCATCGGAATCAAACCAAGAACCGTGGCCAGCGAGGTCATCAGGATCGGCCGCAAGCGCAACCTGGACGCGAGCGATACGGCCTCCTTCACCGATTTTCCCTCCTGGTGCATGTGCCGCGCAAACTCCACGATCAAGATGCTGTTGGACACCACGATGCCCACCATCATCACCACGCCCATCAGGGACATCACATTCAGCGTCGTCCCAGTAGCGAGCAGGAACAGCAGCACGCCCGCGAGCCCCGGCGGAACGGCCAACAAAATGATGAAAGGGTCTTCCCACGAAGCGAATTGCGCCACGAGCACCAGGTACACCAACACCACCGAGAGAATCAGCCCGATGCCAAAGCTCTTGAAGGACTGCCGCATGCCTTGCACCGAGCCGCGCAAGTTCACGCGCACGCCTTCGGGCAGCTTTGTTTTCTTGATGATGCCTTCGATTTGGCTGGTAACTTTGCCCAGATCCTCATTCTTGGGCGAAACGTAGACGTCGACAACGCGAAACAACTGGTAGTGGTCCACCTCGGTTGGCGAGGGCACGGTGCTGATCTTGACCACCGAATCCAAATACGTCGACTCGGTGCTCTTAGTCCCGCGCAGCGGAATCTGCTTCAAATCCATCACCGTCTTCACCTGGTTCTCGGGATATTGCACGGTCAGCATGTACGGATTGCCGCTCTTGGGATCGATCCAGTAATTGGGGGCAATCATCCCGTTGGAGGTCAGCGCCGTGATGACGTTGTCCACGATTTCTTTTTGCGAGAGGCCCAGCAAGCTGGCCTTCTCGCGGTCGATGTCCAATTGCAGCGCGGGATAATCGATATCCTGGGGAATCAGCACATCGCTCACGCCGCTGAGTTGGCGCGCCGGCCTCGCAATTTGCGTTGCCACTGCATAGACGTTGTTCAGGTTGTTCCCGCTCACCTGCACGTCAATGGGCGCGGGCAAGCCGAGATTCAGCACCGCGTCAACCAGCCCTCCAGACTGGAAATAGGTACTGAGCTGCGGCAATTTCTGGCTCACTTCTTCGCGCACGCGGCGCATGTATTCGTAGCTGCCCACTTTGTGACCTTCCTTGAGGCTGGCTTGCACGAACGCGGTGTGCGGGGCAGAATTGGGCGTATAGATCGCAGAAAAATCCGGCGTGACGCCAATATTGGAAACGATCATCGACAGCTCCGATGGCGGCACCACTTGCCGGATGATGCCCTCTACTTGCCTGATGTAATCTTCCGTCAGCTCCACGCGCGTGCCGGAAGGGGCCTTGACGTTGATCACGAATTGTCCCGGATCGGTGCGCGGGAAAAACGCCACGCCTAGAAACGGATAGAGGGAGAAAGACAACAAGGAGACTCCGACCAGACCGGTGAGCGTGGCTAGCGGGCGTAGTAACGATTTGCTCAGCGTGCGATCGTAGCCTCCCAGCATCTTTTCGAAGTACACGTTGAACTTTTTCGCGACGGCTCCGAGCCGCGAGCCAACGAAGTCATCACCGACTTCTTCATCGGCTTGATGCTTCTTGATGAGCTTCGCGCAAAACAGCGGCACAACCGTCATAGCCACGAAATACGATGCAAACAAGGACAAAATGACGGCCAGAGCGAGCGCCACGAACAAAAAGCGGCTGACCCCGTACAAAAACACCACGGGGAAGAAAACGATTGAGGTGGTCAGCGTAGCGGCCAGAACGGCCAGCGCTACCTCGCTCCCCCCTTTTTCCGCGGCAACCACGGGCTCTTCGCCGATTTCGAGGTGCCGAAAGATGTTTTCCAGCACGATCACGGAATTGTCGATCAGTCGCGAAAACGCCAGCGCCAGGCCGCCCAGCACCATGGTGTTCACCGTACCGCCGCTGGCGCTGATGGCCAGGAACGCGGCCAGCGCGGAAAGTGGAATGGAAAGAAAAACCGCCGCGGTGGCCCGCAGGCTGCCGAGGAACAAGAGAATCATCAGTCCGGTGAGTACCAGGCCGATGGCCCCTTCGTGCATCAGGTTCTCGATCGCGGTTCTCACGAAAATCGACTGGTCGAACACCGCTTTGGTGACCAACTGTTTCGGCACATCCACCAGGTTCTTCAGCGCGTCTTTGATGCCGTCGACCACGGCGATCGTGTTCGTGTCTCCTCCTTGCTTCAGGATCGGCAGATATACGGACGGCTGCCCATCGACGAGCACGATATTCGTCTGAATGGCCTGCGCGTCCACGGCTCTCCCCACATCGGCCACGAGTACGGAGGACTGCCCGACGGTCTTCAGGGGCATGGCGTTGATGGCGTTGGCCGACGGCGCCTGGCTGTTCGAATACAAGTTGTAGTCGTAGGGACCGATCTTGACGTCGCCGGCGGGCAGAATCAGGTTGCTCTCGTTCACCTCGCGAACGACGTCCATGGGGCTCAACTGGTGCGCCTGCAATTTCAGCGGATCGACATAGACCATGATCTGGCGATAGCGCCCGCCGAATGGCTGCGGCACGGAGGCTCCCGGCACGTTCGCAATCTGATTGCGCACTGTGTACTGCCCGATGTCGTGGAGCTCGGTCTCGTTCAGGCCCTGGCCTTTCAACGTGATGAGGCACACTGGCAAGCTGGAAGCGTCAAATTTCAGAACCACCGGCGGCAAGGTGCCCGGAGGAAGGCGTCGCAGGTCGGCCATGGCCAGGTTGGATACCGTGCTCAGGTCCGCGTCCGCGTTGGTGCCCGGCTGAAAATAGATTTTGATCAAGCTTACGCCCGGCAGCGAGCGCGACTCGATGTGGTCAATTCCACTGGCCAGCGTGAACCAGCGCTCAAACGGATTGGTGATGTTAGTTTCAATCTGCTGCGGCGGCATTCCGGAATAAAAAGTCGCCACCACAACCACGGGAATGTTGATCGGCGGAAAAAGGTCCACGGGCATGCGCCCCAGCGTCACCACACCCACGATGGCTACTACCAGGCACACCACGATGATAAAGAACGGATTGCGTATCGAAAATCCGGACATCAGCTCTTACTTCCTGTTCTTGCCGCAGCGTCGCTCACGTCCTTAGGCTTAATTTTTTCTCCGTTGTGGTATTCGTTGCGATTTCCGATGATCACCCGATCGCCTTCGCTTAACCCCGAGAGCACCTCAATTCGCGTGCTGTCTTCCACGCCCAGCTGCACTTTGCGCTCTTCCACCACATTCTCTGCATCGACGGCCAGCACCGTCACTTCGTCCCCGTTTCGGCTGACCGCCTCCAGCGGAATCGTTAGCGTATTTTTCTTTTCGCGCAGCGACAGCCGCGTCTCCGTATACATTCCCGGAATCAGGCGGCCCTGGCGATTGTCGAAATCGATCTCCGTCTCCATCGTGCGCGTCTGGCGATCCAGGGAATCGGCAAAACGCGACACCCGGCCTTCGATCTCCTGGTCCAAAGCCTGTACTTGTACCTTCACCGGATCGCCGAGATGAATCTGTGCAGCCACCGATTCCGGAATGGGCAGCACCAGCCGCAGTTTCGAGGTCTGCGCCAGCCGCACCACCGGAATCGCCTGTGTGCTCGAGGACGTCCCAGCCGCGACCAGCGCTCCTGTGTCGGCGTAGCGGTTGGTGATCACCCCAGCAAACGGCGCCACGATGCGCGTGTAACTGGAGAGCGCCGTGTATTGCGTCTGATTCGCTTGCGCCACCTCCAACTGCTGCTTCGCTGCGGCCAGCGCTGCTTCGGCGCTGGACGTCTGCGCTTCCATCTCCAAATCCTTGGCTTGCGAATCGTCCACTTCCTGCTGGGCCACCAAACCCGCGCGGGAATCCGCCGCTTGCTTCAAGCGCGCATACGCCGAATGTGCCGCGGAATGCGACGATTGCGCACGCTGCAAGTCTCCGTGCGCTCTGCGAATCTGTTCCTGTGCCGCGCGCACCGAAGCTTCCGAGCCGGTCAGTTGCGCCGCGAGCTCCGGCACTTCCAGCACCGCGATCGTCTGGCCTTCCTGTACGTGGTCGCCGACGTCGACATATATCTTCCGGATGTATCCCGCTACTTTCGCGTGCACATCCACGTCCTGAAACGGCTTGAACTCGCCGGCGATGGCCAGCGTGCTGCCCACGTTGCGGCGCTCCACGCGCGCCACCGCGGCCGGCGGTATGTCGCCATCCGCATCAACCGGATGGATGCCCGTCTCAGTCGAGCCCCGGCCAAGCCAAATCCACGCCAGCACGCCAGCCGCGAGGAGCGCGACGGCAGACCACATCCATTTTTTCTTCATCATTGCAATTTTTCCCACTGCAGCGCGTCGCCCGATCTCGCACTCCTGGACGTGCGCAGAAAGGTGGAGTTTATACCAAAGCCAGAAACGCAAAGTCCTTGCACATTGCTGCCTTCTATGAGAGGAAAAAGACGAAGGTTACGCGGAGGGCGGCGGACGAAACCAAACGCTGTCGCAAAGTGCTTGCAATACGGGGCCAGCTGTAGCGCTCGGTTCGATTAGCGCAACTTCATGGGACGGCGCGAACAGAATCGCGGCGAGGGAGGTCGCTGCGCTCAATTCGGGAAGTAGCGGCTTCCCTGCCTCGAACGTGCAGCGCCGCAATTCAGAACCCGCCGTTGTGGCGCGGTAGCTGAGCGGGTGTTGGACGCTGAACGCCTGCGAAATACTCAGAACGGTGAAAAACGGGTTGTACAACAGAAGCGCCATCAGCAGGAGGCAAACCGCAGCCCGGCCGCGCGCCTCCCTCGACCCCATCAGCATCTCAGAATCTTGCGTCATTATACCCACAGTACCACCATAGTTAAGACGCAGCGCTGCCGTCAAGCGGATGCCTGACAACGTGACCAGCGCGATACCGTCCGTCGGCGTCAGCATTCGCATCTCGCGCTCGCCGGTGTCGCCGCGTCGCACTACAGTTTCTTCGAGCCTACTTCAGACCGAGCTCGGTCAAGATTTTCGGGTTCTCTTCTTCCACCGCCAGCAGATTGTGGCAAGTCGCGCAGTCGTTCGGGATCGTCTGCCCGTCCGCGCTCGTGTGGCTCCCATCGTGGCAGCGGAAGCACCCGGGAAAATCATTGTGCCCCAAATTGTTGGGATGCACTCCCCACGTCATCTTCATCGCCGGAAAAATATTGCGCAAATAAATGTCCGCGACGCTTTCGGCGGACTGTTGCACTAGCGATCGGCGCGAATCGTACAGGCTTGCATAGTTCGTGCGATAAAACGTGGTGAGCCCGTCGACGATTTGCCGCCTGGCAGTATCTCGGTCGGGATATTCTGCCTTCAAAAGCTCGATAGCTTTCTTGCGGATGAACGGCAGCTCCGGGCTGATGAATCCCGCGGCCATTTGTTTGTTTACCGCGGGCTCGGGAAGCTCGAATGCGTGCGTCGGCCGGTTGTGGCAATCGATGCAGTCCATCGTGCGGTGCTCGCCACCGTCGAGCTGCTGGCGTGTGGCCTTAATATCCGTCGAAACAAATTCGGTAGTCTTGCCTTTGTCGTCGGTGTACGACACAACCGGAATCACCTGGCGTTTGTCGTCAATCGAGATGTAGCGGATCTGCGTCCCGTCCGCCAGGTGCCGCCCGTGAATGCCCACCGAGCCTTGCCAGCTGCGCCCGCCGATTTTCAGGACCATCACGGTGGTCAGCGGCGTATTCTTTTCGTCATCCTTGTAGCTCGTCTTCACCACGAACTTGTCGCCGGTAAACCGCTGTTGCCAGTGGCACTGCTCGCAAGTCTCGCGTGCCGGACGCAGATACTTCACTGGGGCATGAATCGGCCTCGCGTAGGTGTGAAACGTCACCGCAAACACCTGCCGCACCCCGGAAAGTTTCGAACGCAAAAACCACCCCGCCCCCGGTCCGATGTGGCACTCCACGCAAGCCACGTTCGCGTGCGGTGAGCCCTGGTGCGCAGTGAACTCCGGCTCCATCACCGTGTGACACGTCTGTCCACAGAATTGCGTGCTGTCCATGTACGCTACCCCGTGATAGGACGCCGTCGCGAAGATCAGAACGTTCACAGCAGTGGCGATTGCCACGACAAGAAGTCCGCGGCGCACCATGGGCTGCCGCAAGTCAATAGCTGGATAAATATCCCGCAGCTCGTTGCGCCGTCGCAGAGCGCGACGTCTCAGAAGAATCCCGATAGGGATCATCAGCAAACCCAGAACAAAAATTCCAGGCAAAATCAAAAAGATCAGGATGCCGATGTAAGGATGCGGAGGACCCGGTAGGAGGAAATCATAAACCCAGAACGCAATCAAAGTGACGGCGCCGCTGGTGGTGAGCACCGCGCCAGTTAATGTGACCGGATTCTGTCCGAGAAAGTAGAGAAATCGCGCCGAGACTCGGATCGTCTCTCTCATGTCGGTTGAGGCCGGCCGCTCTCCGCTATTTCTTGCACAAGCTGCGGATGTACGTTACGACGTCCTTGGCCACCCTCCTTCGTTGCAATGTGACACCAGCACCGGCTACCGATCCCGCCTGGCAAATCACGTTCCGTGCTTCGCTCCCTTACTTTTTCTTGGCGAACGCGCGAACGTACGCCACCAAATCCTTCACCTGCTCCGGTGTCAACGTCTTGAACGCCGGCATCTTTCCCTTGCCGGCAGAAATACCCGCGCTCAGGTCCGCGTCGCTCATCTTCTGCACATCTTCCGATGCAAAATCCTTTGCCTTCATGGCCTTCCCGGTCGGCGTTTCGCCCTTGCCGTCCGAGCCATGACACATCTGGCATTTGGCTTTGTAAGTTGCCTCGGCGGTGTTATCCGCCTTTGCTGAGCTTGCGGCCAAGCTAACTACCGTAAGCGCCAAACCGAATGCCATCGTCGACAACATGCTCTTGTTCATGATCCCCTCCGATGAAGTGTTACTCACGATGGGCCTTATGATACAAAACCGCTGCCAAAAAGATTAGCGGTCTTTGCCATCATCCCTCCAGGCATCTTTGTTTTTCTGTTTTACGCCGACTCCGGCCCTTCTCGTTTCTCGTCAAAATGCGTAGCGCAAAGAGAGCGTCACCAGATTTCCTCGGAAATTTCGTGGCGCGAAGACGTCGATGACCGCCTCGCCTCCGGCCCCAAACGTCGGGTCCTCATGATAGCCGTAATAATCCCAAAGAGCCTTCCCCGCCCAGCCCTTGGCGAAGCCGTACTCGACGCTGCCAAAGGGGTGCAGCCACAGCGAGTTCAGCGGGCCAGTGACTGAGTTTGGGATGAGTGCTTGCGGGTCAAGGCGCAATTCGGACCCGCTCGTACCCGTCAGGTTCGCACCCACTCTCACCGTCAAACGGTTGAACGGAGTGTACGTCGCATCGAAATAGCCATAGTTTGAGTTATTCACGTAGGTCGAGAGCTGCTGCACCAATCCCACAACGTTGGGGCAAGCTTGGCCAGGTCCCGCCTGCCCACTGGCAATGCTGATATAGCAGATCGGAATTTGGGAATACACGTCGTTATAATCGTAGCCGAGTTCCAGTCCCCACTTCTCAGTTGGCTGCAGTGTCGCGGAGATTCCGTAGGCGCGGTTATGCTGCTTGTCGTCAACCTCGAATTGGTTATTCAACGCTTCATAAATCGAGATTGATCCGCTCAAGTTGAGCCAGTTGTTGACCTTATATTTTGACCTGACCCGGTAGGTCTGGGCGTGCGTCGGACTGGTCCGCGTGAACGCGTTATTCGCGCTCATCAGCTCCGTATCGAAGCTGATTCTCCAGTTGGGCACGGGCTTGGCCCAAAATCCGAAAACTCCCGCGTATTGGTCGATCAAGGTCAACCCCACTCCTGATGGCGCTGGTGCAGGGGTCGCGAACGAGATCGAATTGTTCGTTGCAATGAGCGTTTCGTTGTTTAGCGTGCAACCCTGTGGAAGGTTGGCTTGGCTGAGCGGAAGCGTCGGATCCACCTTCGTGCAGTTCCCGCGTGCCGCGTTGTTCGGGAAATAGATCGACGCGACGTCGTTGAAAAAATCATCGGCGATAGCTCGATGCAAGTAACGGAATCCCAGCCTCGCTCCATACTTGGGCGTGAACTGGTATTCCAACTCGGAAAGATTTGTCTGTATTTCCTGCTTTAGGAAATTGCTGTCGGTGTTGACGGTGATGTCCGCAAGGGAGCTTGTCGAGTGTACGGGAGTCCCTAGATTCACTCCCGTCGGCCGGCCGCAAGTCGCGGGCAGCGTTGTGCTGGTCGCGAAGGCGAGTGCGTTCGTCAACAAGTTGGCGCTGAAATACGCGCAATCGTTCGACACAAACTGCGCGGGGTCGTGCCAATTGGAGTAGTGATACGTATCGAGCAAGCTTAACTTGTCCGTGATATACCACGTTACGCCGCCATCCGCGGTTGCCGCCACTCGCCGCCCTTGTACCGCTCCCGTAGTGGCGTCGTTGCGGAGATTGGTTCGCGCCTCGCGGCCAAACAATACTTGGTTGTAGTCAAATATGTTGGTGTCGCCCCCGCTATAGCTGAAGCGCGCCGAGATGTCCCAGTTCTTCCAGTAATTGGACTGCATGCTCAACTGTTCCGTCGGCGCGCTGGTCCTCGTCGGATAGCCGTTCAGATAGCTAAAATAAGCGCTGCACGTCTGATTGACCGCGCCGGCAGGAGGTCCCCCAAATGGGTTTGCGCATGGCTGGCTTGCCGCGGACTGCAGTGGAGGAGACGCAGGAGTTTGATTGAAGGAAACACCCAGGTCGACCAGCTGTCCATTCGAAAGCGCAAATTGCTGGTTGTTGTCCGTTCGGCTCGAGTCTCCCTTGTAGTACATCCAGATCTGGTCATAGCTGAAGTTCGTCCGCGGCAACAATCGAAAATCCACTCCAAGGCGGTAGGTGTTCACGATCGTCGAAAAGTTCGCGAGAAGATACTGCTCCGTACCCTGGTGAATCGACGAGAATCCCGGGCCATATACGTTGTTGTTCGAATATCCCACGCGAAAGCGCACTTTCGATTGCGGCAGCAACAGCAGGTTATAGTCCCCCATTTTCCGGCGCGTAGAGTACGGGTGCGGTGAGGTCCCGATGACTGCTGAGTTCAACACATTTGCTGGGGCGTTGACGATCGGGTTGAATCCCGCGGGGGCGTTGGCGATCGGCGGCGTTGACGGGTTGAGTGGGTTCGCCAATAACAAGTAATCCCAGGCATTTTGGTCTTTCCGGAACAGCGCGTTGAAGTTGTACCAATTGTTCTTGCTCATGCGCAGCCACGACACTTGATTCGGGTCGCCGCCGTAACCGAAGTTGCTGAAGTAAAAACGGTCAAACCACGTGTCATGGTGATCCAGCGAATTCATCTCCATGGTGAATCCCAGCAGGCGCGCCCCTTGCTGCAAATTCACAAACGTGTCGTACGCCTGCTGATCCCCGGAGATACTGGTGAATCGCCCGCCGAACTCGATGGACTGCTTGATGTTGTAATTGCCCTGCTCGATCCCTTTGACTTCCTCCAGCTGCTGCGCTTGCCCAGGCGGCAGCAAGAAGGTGGAAACAGCGGCCAGCGCCAGCAACACCACCGATTTCGTCCAGCAATTGGATATTCGTCCACCTGGTTTTTTTTCGTCTCGCACGACCGCACCCCTTATGGCGTGAAGAAGAATTTATTGCTGTTTGAGCCGTGAATAGCCGTGTGGCATAGCGTGCACGCTTGATACTTCTGCGCCTGGTTGTGGAAGGTGGGGGTGGCCGCCGGACCGGCATCCGCGGTAAAGGCATGGCATTCCAGACACAGCAAGTTCACTTGCGCTCGCCGTAACAATCGCGGGTTGGATGAGCCATGCGGTGTGTGGCACGCCACGCAACCTTCGATTTTCACGGACTCATGTTCGTAGACGAACGGGCCCGCTTTGTCCGTGTGGCACTTGTAGCACACTATGTCCTGTGACGCGCTTGCGCGTAGCTGCCGCGTTAGAAAACCTCCGTGCGGGTTATGGCAGTCGGTGCACTTCACCAAGCCTTCGTTCACCCGGTGATGGAAGGTCCGCGTGAATTCTTGCTTCTTGTCTTGGTGGCAGCCGTAGCACAGCACCGGCTGCTTTTCCTTCAGCAGAAACTGGCTTTCCTTTGCGTGATGCGGATCGTGGCAGTCTACGCATCCGACCCCGTTTGTCAGGTGCACCGACCGCGCATAGTTGCTGTGCTCCTCGCCGTATTGGTGGCAATCCAGGCAGCGCGCACTGGTTTCCGCAGCGGAAGCATTCTTGAACGTGAAAATCTTGGCCTTGTCCCCACCGCCCTCCACATGCGCCTTCCCCGGCCCGTGGCAGGCTTCGCATCCATGCCATTCCGGCCCCTTCTTGGTATCCAGGGTTGTCGCATAGTGCGGCGAAGTCGCATAATTCTTGTAGAAATCCTTGGTCGGCATGTCCTCGTGGCAGGTTTTGCAGGTTTCCGAACCCACGTACTGCGACGCGTCCGTCACGCGTTCATACTTTTTCCCTTGCTCTTGCCCGCCCTTTGTTTTGTCGTGCCCGTCCGCCGCGGCCCACGCCCCGGCGCTCAGCAGGCTCACGCCAACCACCACTGGAAGGAGTCTATGCAAACGCACTCTCGCGAAACCCATAGGCGGTCTCTCCTTCATCTATCATCACGCCTCATCGTTACACCAAATTCTTGGGCCAATCCTTAATGGTTCTAATCAAACCAGTCTGTGACGTTAGTCACTCGGCGATGTTCTCTTGTCACAGGGTGCACCCGTGGCACCAAGTTTTGGCTTGTACTACCCGGATTTTCGCTTCTTCGTCTTCGGAGGTTACGTCGTACCCCCCGGGCAACTCTCAAGGAAAGAATCTATGGGAAGGTGGCAGGACCTTGACATTGTTCGTGACACCCGTCAAGTATTTTTTATTTATTTTTCGATTAAGTTTATTCCGATAGAACTAGTACTAATCGCGCAGCCGGGAACGGTCCAAACGGAAACCAGGGCCAATACAGTAAAAATGGGAATCGAAACAGGAAAGTTGAAGGAGATTTGGAGCCGAGGGCGAGAGTTGAACTCGCGACCTGCCGATTACGAATCGGCTGCTCTACCACTGAGCTACCTCGGCTTGGTGCAGAAAAATACCTTAGCATCTGCGGAAAATTGCTGTCAATTTTGCAGGAAGCTGTGTTTCCGCGCGGCGTGCGTCCGAAAAATTGTCAGCGCGAGAACGGATACATGGCCCAGCCGATCCCGATGCCGAACAGCAGAAACAGCAGCAGCGACCACGCAATATACTTCACGCGATCCAGCGGGCGGCGCCGGCTCAGGAAACCGAACGCAATGGAGACTAGGAGCGCGAAAAGCAACATCGCTTGCAAGTGGCTCAAATGAAATTTCATCGCGCTCAAGCCTTGCGGCCCCGCGCGGCCTCGAAGGCGTGCAGTGCGGCCAGCAGATTGAGAACGCCGGCAGCCGCCAGGAACCGCGTGCCATAGTCGCCATAGGCGTGTGAAACGTCCGGGCCGCCAACCTCAATATATTTCGCCAGCCAATAGAAGCTGCCGGTTCCGAGATCCGCCACGTAACCCAGTGCCGCGAACGCGTCCCCGCTCTCCGAAGTGAACAGGTTGCCGCGCATTCCCGCGCCGACGAACACCAGCACGCCCACAATCAGGAAAAAAGCCAGCGCGCGCCCCCACATCTTCTGCAACGCGTGGCCCAACCCCGGCACCAACCAGCCTGCGACCCCCAAGGCGATGGCGCGACCTTCACGCTGGTTATCCCGCGACGGAGCTGCGGCAATTTGCGTTTCGTCTGTCATTTCCTTTACGTGTCCGCTGCCGCTCGCGAATCGTTTACGCTAGCAGCGGCAAAATCTCCTGCTGTATCGCGCCGGTCACGCGAGCTTCGCGCTCGTCGATATACACATTCACTTCGCTGCGGATGCCGAACTCCCGCAAATAGATTCCTGGTTCGATTGAGGTGCACGTGCGCGGAATCAAGTGGCGAGTATCGCGCGTTTCGAGACCATCCATGTTAACCCCATTACCGTGCACGCTCTCTCCGATGCTGTGACCCGTGCGATGGAAAAAATATTTGCCGTAGCCCGCGTCGTTGACTACGCCGCGCGCGGCAGTATCCACTTGCCAGCCTTGCAGCGGCTTGCCTTTAGCCATCGAGGTCTGGATCAGTTCGACGGCCTTGTCCCGCGCCTCGCGCACCACCGCAAAAACCTTCGCGTGTTCTTCCGGCACCTTCGCGCCCAAAAAACCGGTCCATGTTACGTCGTAATAGACGCTTCCCGGCGTATTCTTCTTGGCCCACACGTCCAGCAGCAGCAGCTGCCCTTCGCGGATTGGGGCCGCCTTTCCCTCCACCGGGCCGTAGTGCGGATCGCTTGCGTTTGGCCCCACCGCGACGTCCGGCCCCTCTTCCGCCGTTACGCCGGCCGCATCAAATTCCTTCAGGATCCATTGCTTCAACACATACTCAGTGAGCGGCTTGCCGTCGCGCGCGCCCTTGGCCGCCAGTTGGAATGCCTCGCGAATAATGCGATCCACGATTTCGCCCGCCGCCAGGTGCGACTCCAATTGTTCCGCGCTCCAGCACGCTTCGTATTTTTGCACCAGATCCGCGGAGCTGAATATTTTCGGGCCAACGCTGCGCACCAACTCCACGGTCCCGGCATCCACCATCGAAATGTAGGGGATAGCGTTCCTCGGCGAATATTGCATGGCAATGCTCAGCGCATCTCCGAGCATCTTTTGGAGGTTCTCCTGCAGCTCGTTCTGCGCCGCGTAATACAGCGTTTCCCCGGGAAGCGCCGCAAGCGATTCCGACTCGATCTTATGCACGAGTTTCCGTGGCAAGCCTTTAGTGGGAACAAAATAAAACCACCGCCGCGTGCGCATGCCCGCCGGCAACTGCAAAATACGGTGCGCGATGGGATCGCGGCCGCGAAAATCATAAAATAGCCAGCCGTCCAGCTTCGCCACCTTTAAGTCCTTCTGTACTGCTTGTACGTCAAAACTCATGAACCCGCGCACTCCCCTGCGCCAATCAACCGCCGAGAAACTTTGTTCCGCCGGCTACGCTTCGCGAGTCACGAGCGCTAGAACCTGCAGCTCCGTCACTCCGCGCACTTCCACGCGCTTGCTGCGGCTATGATGACCGCTGAGAATTCTAACAGCCGCCTTCGGCGTTTTCAAAAGCTCTGCCAAGTATTCGCACAGCGCATCGTTCGCGCGGCCTTCGAGCGCCGGAGCCCGCAAGCGCACCTTCAGCACTCCGCCCATCACGCCTGCAATTTCGTCCTTGCTCGCGCGCGACTGCACCCGCACCGAGAAAATCACGCCTCCCTCTCGCTTCTGCAGTTCGAGCATCTATTTTGCGGTTCGGCCGCCAAAGATGGCGGTGCCCACGCGTACTTCCGTAGCGCCCTCCTCGATGGCTACCTCGAAATCGTGCGACATCCCCATAGACAACACCGGCAGCTCGTGGCCAAGTGTCCGCGCGAGCGAATCCCGCAGCTCGCGCAATCGGCGGAAGCACGGTCTCACCTGTTCCGCGTCCTCCAGGTAAGGCGGAATGCACATGAGGCCGGCAAGCTCCAGGCGCGGGAGCGCTATGACCCTCTCGGCAAGCCCCGCCGCTTCTTCGAACTTCACCCCGTTCTTGCTCTCCTCCTCTTCCACGCGCACTTCCAGCAAAACCCGCAATTTTCGACTGTCATTTTGGCCATCGCGCGCGCGCTCCAATCGCTGCGCCAAAACAAAATCGTCCAGCGAATCCACGCTGTGAAACAATCCCGCTGCACGCGCCGCCTTGTTGCTCTGCAAATGCCCCACCAGATGCCAGCTCGCCTGCAGATCGCCGAGCGCGGCTCGCTTCCCTTCCCACTCTTGCACGCGATTTTCCCCGAAATGGCGTAGTCCCGCTTCGTAAGCACCGCGAATCGCGTCCGCCGGCTGCGTTTTCGAAACGCCAATCAACGTAATCTCTTCGCTTGTCCGGCCAGCCTTCCGAGCCGCCGTCGCAATGCGTTCTCGAACGCGCAAAAGATTGTCCCGAATCTGCTCTCGGTCCATGGTCGAAATCGCTTCCGATTCGCATCCTAGCACGCGCGGCGTTGCAGCGCGGAATGTCTGCAGTTAGACTGAACTGCGCGCGTGAGTGGCCGTCGGTTTATCCCGTGAATTGAGGCTGGTTTGCGTCCAAATCTGAATAGACGAGCTCTCGGCAGGCTCATTGCCCTCGAAGGCATCGATGGCAGCGGCAAGCGTACGCAGATGGATCTCCTGCACGGAGTCCTCGCCGCCGGCGAAGGCGGGTATAGCGTCTATTCCACGGCATTTCCGCAGTACGACTCCTGGTTCGGCAAAATGGTCGGCCAATTTCTCAATGGCGAGCTCGGCCCGCTCGACTCCCTGGACCCGCATTTCACCGCGTTGCTCTACGCCGGCGATCGCTTCGAAGCCAAGCCCAAAATCGAAGCTGCTCTCGACGAAGGCAAAATCGTACTCATCGACCGCTACATTGGTTCCAATCTCGCGCATCAAACCGCCCGCGCCGTGCCGGACAAGCGCGACGCGTTTAGGCGTTGGATCGAGCATCTCGAATACAACATTTACGAACTGCCCCGCGAGGACCTAATCCTCTATCTTCGCGTGCCCCCAACCGAGGCCCAGAAACTCGTCGCACAGAAGGCAAAACGCAGCTACACCGACGCCAAGGAAGACCTGCAAGAGGCCAGCTTGCGGCATTTGCAAGAGGCCGCCGCTATGTACGATCAACTTGCCCGCAGCGCGCCTTGGGTGACCATCGAATGCTTCGATGCCGCTGGCGGAAGCCTGCGCTCCGTGAAAGAAATTGCTCGCGAAGTGCTGGTCGCCGTTGAGCTTCTGTTGGCGACGCCAGTAGCGCGCGATTCGCGACAAGGCGGCGGATAACGACATGGCTTTTTCCGAGTTTCTTGGCAACCCACAAATTGTCGCAGCGCTGCGCGGGGGCTCTGCGTGCCCAGCGCGTTCCACACGCGCTGCTCTTCACCGGCCCGCGCGGCGTCGGCAAATTCACTCTGGCGCGCATGTTCGCCCAGGCCGCCAACTGCGAACGCCTTACCGACGACTTTTGTGGCGAGTGCCCCACCTGCCGGCGCATAGCTCTGCTCGCCGAACCGCAAATTCTTATCGAGCAAGGGCTCGCCGAGCGCGGCGAAAGCGCCGACGCCGCCACCGTCGAACGCGTCCCGCTCATCCTGCAATCGCATCCCGACGTCTGGGCGCTTGTCCCCGATCCGGTGCGTTTCAAAAATCCCGTCGCGCGCCCCATGCTCCGCGTCGGCCAACTCCGCGCCGTGCAGCGCGCCGCTTATTTTCAGCCCATGGGCCGCCGCCGCGTCTTCATCCTCGATGGCGCGGACACCATGCGCTGGGACGTCGCCAACGTATTCCTCAAAATCCTCGAGGAGCCCCCTGGCTCCGCCACCCTGATTCTGACCGCTCCGTCGCCGTACTCGCTGCTGCCCACCATCGTCTCGCGCTGCCTGCAATTTCATTTCGCGCCGCTGCCGCCAGCCGACGTCGAGAAAATTCTCCAGGAAAAAACCGACCTCAAGCCCGCGGACCGCAAGCTCGCCGCGCAACTCGCCGAAGGCAGTCCCGGCCTCGCCATCGAGATGAATATCGAGCAAGCCAGCCAGCAACGCAGGAACGCGTTGCGCATTCTGGAGCGCGCCGCGCGCGGCGAAGGCTTCGCGCAACTCTTCGCCGAAACCGCCGCATTGGCGAAAGATCGCGAGTCTTCCTTTGAGGAGCAAATCGCCGTGTTCTACGGCCTACTGAGCGACCTGCTGGAGCTGACCTCCGGCGTCAAGCAGCCGGTACTTCGCAACCCGCCGCTCGCCAGAGAGCTGTCCGCGCTTGCCAATTTGGTGGACACCACATGGGTCATGCGCGCGGTCGCTGGATTCGACGAGCTCCACTTCGGTGCGCGCCGCAACCTCAATCGCCAGCTCGGCCTCGACGCTCTGGCGGCATCATTGGTGACCACTCCGGGCCGCCATCCTGTCTCGCACGTGTAAATTCAATCCCGCATTCGCACGACGTCCAAATTTACAGTTCCCTGCTGTAACCCGGCGGCCTCCGGGCGCATCATACGGTTTGATACCAGCCAACCTGGCAATTTCAAATAAGGAGCAGTCATGGTGAACCGACGGATGTTCCGTCCGGGTTTTGCGGACGTGAAGGAACAAATTCCACTCCGACCACAGTCCGGCAACAACGGTCCCGCACCGAGCAAAAAGCCCGCTCCGCCGGAAGTAACGCACGCGGAAAACTTTTATTGGGTCAAGCAGATGCAGGCCCACACGCCTATGGCCATCGTATTGGACAATGGCGAAGTCCTGCGCGGAACCGTCGAATGGTACGACCGCGATTGCATCAAGCTGACCCGCCAGGGCAGCCCCAACCTGCTGATATTCAAACGCGTCATCAAGTACCTCTACAAAGATGGCGAAGAGTCCGCCCACGGCGGCGACGAGTAACAGCAGCTATCCTTGCAGCGAGTGCCCGACCGCTGCGCCGAACGTAAGCAAAGCTTTTGCGGCCAGCCTGCCCTTGCGGTCGAAAATCTCACATTCGGCGACCACGAAGTTGCGCCCGGTACGCAGCACGCGCGCTTCCGCCAGGATGCGCCCGCCCGGCACCCCTTCCAGATAATTGATCTTCAGCTCGATCGTGGCCAGCGCTACGCCCTTCGGCACCGTTGTATATGCCGCAATCGCTCCCGCGGTGTCTGCCAGCGCGGCCAAAATCCCTCCGTGCACCACGTTATTGAGCTGCTTGTGCCGGGCGCGCGCATCCAGGCGCAAAATCGCACGCCCGCGCGAAGCCGATTCCAGCTCGAATCCCAGCATCGCAATCGCCCGACTTTCTCTCAGCTGCCGGCGGGTCGCGGCCTCGAAAGCTCGCGCCTCTTTCGATAATTTCTTCCCCATGTCAGTGCCAACCGCCCTCAATTCCCGCAAAGGCCGCTCGTTTCAGGCCAGTTCCCTCCTCCTCCTTGAGCACGGTTACTCCTTTTGGGCGTGTCACGTTCTGGGGTGCTCCTGCGTCTAATGGGGTACTTGTCAGGCCGGCACGTTTCTACCTGAGTGCGCGACTCTAGCATCCGCGCTCCCGCGCCCGCAAGCTAGCGCGGCCGCGAGTAATTTGGTGTAAGGTACTGCGGCGAGCCGGAGAGGACACCTGCGGATTCATGCGCGTCGGCATCACGTGTTATCCCACCTATGGCGGCTCCGGAGTGGTCGCAACGGAGCTGGGCCAGGAGCTCGCCGCCCGCGGGCACGACGTCCATTTCATCAGCTACGCCCCGCCCATTCGCATGAACCTCGCCGATCCCCATATCTTTTTCCACGAAGTGGAAGTCGCCTCCTACCCGTTGTTCGATCACCCGCCGTACACGCTGGCTCTCGCCACGAAAATGCTCGAAGTCTTCGAGTCCGAAGCTCTCGACATC
>Ga0207011_1039_pt2 | contig 26816 bp, 25 predicted proteins | sample Alteio_BWMinCont_79_FD_153466 | JGI IMG/M metagenome (GOLD analysis project Ga0207011, IMG submission 153466) | Enriched cells from forest soil in Barre Woods Harvard Forest LTER site, Petersham, Massachusetts, United States -... | ecosystem: Environmental > Terrestrial > Soil > Temperate forest >...
ACGAGACATTGAGCGAGGTCAGATTTATCGCAGGGCTCGTTCCCGTGAACTTGGTTTGCGGACCGTTGGGCAGATAGAAGATATCAGCCGAGGTGAGATAACCCTTCGCCAGCAGCGATTGAAACGCCGCCGTGGAGGAGGTCCCATCGGGATATTGCCCCTGCTCCAGCGCGTATTGCGTCATCAGTTGCGCAATGCTGTGCGAACTCTGTGTCGCGGCATTTTGTCGCGCCGATTTCAAGGCGCTCCATGCCGCTGGCACCAGCACCGACAGAAGAATCGAGATGATGGCGAGGACGATGAGGAGTTCCACCAAGGTGAACCCGCGCGGACGAACCGCACGGCCGGATCTGACGCTGACAGAGCGGAGGTTAATCATGGTCATATTATAATCTTCACAATTTAAGAGTCAACGGCTCCTAATTAAAGTATAAGCAGATCTTATGAAATGAGTGGTTACGTGACGACTCTTGCTCCGAGGTGTGAAATATTCTGATCTCGTAAATGGCACGAAAGCGTGTAAGATGACTCCTGCCATGGGGAGAGCGGGATGCCGGCGAGCTTCAAGTCGAGCTGGAAGCCGGTGACGCCGTCCTTGGTGCCGCACAATTTGAAGTCCATGTCGCCGTAGTGGTCCTCGGAGCCGAGGATGTCGTCGAGCAGGAGGTAACGCTTGAGGTTGTCCGCGTCATCATAATCGGTGACGAGACCGACCGAGATGCCGGCGACCGGCGTCTTGATCGGCACGCCCGCATCCATGAGGGCGAGAACGCCGCCGCAGACCGAGGCCATTGAGGTGGAACCGTTCGATTCCATGACTTCGGACGAAACGCGGATGGCGTAGGGGAAGTCGTTCTCGGAAGGAATGACGGCGAGAACGGAACGCTCGGCGAGCGCGCCGTGGCCGATTTCGCGGCGATTCAAACCGCCGACGCGACCGGTTTCACCGACCGAGAAGGGCGGGAAATTGTAGTGGAGGATGAAACGCTTGGTGACATCGCCGCCGGTGTAACCGTCGAGTTCCTGGGCTTCGTCGCTGGGGGCGAGCGTTGCCAGGCAAAGCGCCTGGGTTTCGCCGCGGGCGAAGAGGGAGGACCCATGCGAGCGGGGGAGAAGACCGACTTCGCCGGAGAGCGGACGGATTTCCGTGACTGCGCGACCGTCGCTGCGCTTCTGCTTGTCGAGGATCGCAGCGCGGAACGCCTTGATCTGGACTTCGTCGAAGGCTGAACCGACGTCAAAGCTGGTGGCTTCGGGATACTTGGCCTTGATGGCGACGCCGACTTCTTCCTTGAGCGCGCCGACTGCGGCATAGCGCTCGACCTTCGAGGGGCGATAGATCGCGCCTTCGATGCGGTCCTTGACCAAATCATAGGCCATTTCGACGTACGCGGGCTTGGTGACGTAGAGCGGAAGCGTGCGCTTGGCTTTGTTCACGCGGGAGGCGAGGTCCTTCTGGAGCTTGATCACGATCTGGACTTGTTCCTGGGCGTAATCGAGCGCCTTCTTGAATTCGGCTTCGGGCAATTCGAGCGCGGAACCTTCAATCATGATGATCTCGGATTCGGAACCGACGTAGACGAGGTCGAGGTCGCTGAGGTCCATCTGCGCGTGCGTGGGCTGAGTGACAAACTGGCCGTTGATGCGGCCAACACGGACGGCGCCGACGGGGCCGCCGAAGGGAATGTCGGAGACCATGAGCGCGGCGGAAGCACCGTTGATGCTGAGGATATCAGGATCGTTCTCGCCGTCAGCGGAGAGAAGCGTGGTGATGATCTGCGTGTCGTAGAGATAACCCTTGGGGAAGAGCGGACGCAGCGGGCGATCCGTCATGCGACAGGTGAGGATTTCCTTTTCGGAAGGACGGCCTTCACGTTTGAAGTAGCCACCGGGGATTTTGCCGACGGCGGCAGCGCGCTCGCGGTACTCGACGGTGAGCGGGAAGAAGTCCTGGCCTTCCTTGATTTTGGTCGCGGAGACGGCGGTGACGATGACGAGGGTATCGGCGTAGCGGACGGTAACGGCGCCATCGGCCAACTTCGCGAGCTTGCCGGTTTCGATGACGATGGGGTGGGCGCCGAATTGCGCTGAGACGGTGTGAATGGAGGACATGTTTTCTTTAATGGGGTTGGTGCGCAACCAGACGCCCAACCGGAAAAGAAAACGCAGAGGACAATGAACTCAACTGCTGCGCAGGGCAGTATTTATAAGATACGACCGCTGAGGCAATGAAGTTGATTGTACTCTGAAGTTTCCCGGATGACCCGGTCCGCCAGGCGGAAGGGCCTTTCGCGGTGCAGGAGACTACTTACGCAGATTTAGTTTCTGAATGACCTTATCGTAGCGGCTGGAATCGGACTTCTTCAGGTAATCCTGGAGCTTTTTGCGCTGTGCGACCATCATCAGAAGACCGCGGCGCGAGCTGTGGTCCTTCTTGAACTTTTGCAAGTGCTTGGTGAGGTCGTTGATGCGTTGAGTCAGGAGTGCGATCTGGACGTCGGCGGAGCCGGTGTCCTTGTCGTGCAATTTGAACTCCTGAAGGGTGTCTGATTTCGTTGCTGCTGCCATAAGGTGAGGGTCGATTAAAGCAGAGTTTCAGCGGGGAGCAAGGGAAAATTACAGGAATTAGCGGGGATGACTGACAGGGTGTAGGAAAGTCTTGATTAAATCAGTAATAAGGTCGATGTAGCGGGTAAGCGCCACCTCCTACTTGCGGTTGTGTGGATGGGAATTTTATCCCAAAATGCATTGTCTGACGATTTAACAACGCTTAGCGGAACGACCTATCATGGTTTCACCGTTGTTAAAGCAGAAAACGGATTCCTTACAATTAACTATGTGGACGGCACGGCTACTATCAAAGCCGAAGCCTTACCTCAAGATATTCGTCAACAGTATGGCTTGACCTTGGTTTCTCAAAAGCCACCTAAAAATTTGGACAAAATAGTTCTGAACGATGGAACGATTTACTTAAACGTCACAATTGTAAATGTACAACCTGATAGCCTAACTATTTTGTATAAAGATGGCGGGGCAAAAATTCCTTTTGAAAATCTACCTGACGATATTTGCAAACTTTATGACCTTACAGTTGAAGGAGCACAGCAATATCGAGCCTCTCTAAAACAGGAACAAGAATCTGCCGACACCGCCACAACCGCATCAACAAATGCTGATAATCCTCCACCTGTTTTAGATTATACCAGCGCACCGAGTTACAATTCGGGCGGGAATACAGTCTATGTGCATGGGTATTATCGAAAAGACGGTACTTATGTTAATGGCTATACACGAAATAAGTAGATATCTCCGTGAAAAGCCTCTCTATTGAGATTACGTCATCCTGAGCTTGTCGAAGGATCAGTTCAGTCTGTCTTTGGCCTGAAGCTCGGAACTGATCCTTCGACAAGCTCAGGATGACCAATTTTTAAATCCAAATTTCACCCGACTCGCGGCACCTTGGCCGTGTAAAGAAGTGTACCGGCGTTATCGATAAAACGGACCTGCATTTCATGCGGACCTACCGAGGCCATCGCGAAGCCGGAGCAGGCCTGGCTGAACGGGCTCGTCGCGGGCTCCTTGACCGGGCGATGCTCCGATCCTGCGCCGGAAACGATGAGATCGAGGTCACCGACCTTGAGATGTTCGAGATCGTGGTCGTGGCCCGCGATGTAGGCCTGAACCCGGTGCTTGTGCAGGAGCGGCAGGATGAGCTCGATGACTTCCGGCTGGTTGCCGTGAGCGAGACCGGAGGAATAGGCGGGATGATGACCGAAAACCAACTTCCACTCGGCGGTTGAGGCGGCTAGCGCTTTATCAAGCCACTTCAGTTGTGCGGCGGAATCCTGCGCGGGGATTTCGACAAACTCCAGGGGCCTGTCATGGTATTCCTTCACGAAGGGGCAGGTATCGAGATAGAAACATTCGAGTTTGGTCGTGGCATCAATCGAATAGGTCTTCGCATAATATCGTGCGGGCATGATCCAGCGGGGATGGGTCTTGCCGTACTCCAGCTGGGGCTCGCATTTACCGGCGTAATCGTGATTGCCCAGGATGACGTACCACGGAACCTGCAACGATGGGGCGTCGTAAACGGTTTCAAACGATTTCTGCCAGTGATCATCCTCCAGCGAGGTGACGCCCCGCTCATAAAAATTATCGCCGACGGAAACGACAAAGGACGCTCCGACCTTTTCGCAGGCGAGGGCCATTTGTTGGGCAACTTCCCGCTGATCAGGCCGGCCCTGGCGCCCCCAATCCCCGATGATGGCGAAATGGAGGGCTTGGGCACTGGGCTCATCGGCCTGAAGATCGTCCGGAACAAGCCGACTGACCAGAGCGGCCTGCGAGGCGACAAAGATCGTGCGGACAAAATCACGGCGGGTCGGCGACATGCAGAGATTCTCTCAAAAGAGAGCGCAGACAGAAGATAATTTGGCGACTGCGGCAAAATGTAACTTAACGCCTGATCAGGCTGGCTACACGCTGGTGATTTTGACCCGTTTGCGCTGGAGGTGCAGGGCGAGCAAGAGTGGTTCGGTGACGTGAGCATAAATAGCCCGAGCAACTAAGCTGTAAATAGGCAGGAAGTAACTCCGCGGTGGCGTCTTGCTTTCGCGCAGGCGCATGAAGGGCGCTTCGGCCAGATGGTAAGTGGGGTAGGCGCACAGCACGATGAGAAGGATGAAGAGCGGATAACTGACGAGCCCATGCTCGGCCGATACCCCGGTGATGATGAGAATGGCCAGCCCGATCGAGAGCGCAAAATAATGCGAGACGTAGAGAGAATAGGAAACCTGGCTGATGCCTCTCACGCCTTCGGTGAAGCGCGAAGGATTTTCCTGCCAGTTGCAGAGAAGGGGGAAAATAAGGGCGATGGTGAGCGAAACCAGCGGGAAGAAGAAGACCTGGAGCCAGTGGCTGGAAGAGAGAAATGGGCATCCAAGAAGGAAGTAGCCTGCGCTTGCGCTGAATGCCGTCAGGCCCAGCCAGGAATGGCGAAGCACCCACGCCCAAACGATGGGGAATTCAGCCTCGATCAGCGCCATCACCACGCCGGTGATGGGGGTGTCGATGTGATAGATAACCAGCTTGCGGAAAATCTGCTCGAATCCCTCAAAGCTCTCAACCTGGGTGTGCAGGGCGCGGCACATGAGGGGCACTCCGCCAAAAAAGGCGATCGGGATGAGAAAGCAGCCGATGCGGTGACGCACCAATTTCGACGAGAGAAAAAGCGCCATCGGGAAAAGAAAATAGAAAAATTCCAGCAGTGCCAGCGTCCAGGTCTGCGCATAGAAAGGAGGCATGCGCCATGCGAAGTTTTGCATGAAAATAAAATACTCCCTGTGCGCATATAGCTGCTGAACCAGGGGCGGAAAAAGAGCCGCCATGATGAAGAGGAAAACGTAGTAGGGCGGGAGCGTGCGCAGCCATCTTCTCACGTAAAATTGGCCGACATGCTTGAGTTGAGAAAACCGGCCCTGCTGGTATTTTTTAATGAGTCCCTGACCGATTAGATACCCGCTAAGTACCAGCAAGGCCTCAACACCGAGACTGCCCAACGGACCGAAGAACCGGATCCATGCCGGAGGATGTGTGAATGAGAGACTGTGATGAAAAATAACGGCGAGAACAGCCATGGCACGAACAAAGTCCAACCCGAAAATGCGTTGTTTCTCATTGTTCATAACAAATGGAGTCATTTCTCCAAAAGCAAATTGCAAGCCAAGTATAATATGCCCATTTTAATTTGCTCTCAGATTTAAATCATAAGATGTTTATTATAAACATAATACGAATTACAATTTGGAAAAGAATGGCAAATTACCTCTAGAATTAGAGCTCAATATAGGGCATTATTTGCCTCTTAATCCGCAGTAAATATGGGCACTAATGACCTAATTCATGGGCAATACATTCCCCTTCTAAATGCCTTAGACAACCAAAGTATTTCCTGTCAGCCCGATCCTAATTATGCCTTAATGACGCCCGACGGATGAAGTTCCTCAAACACGTAACCAATCAGCGATTACGGCTTCTGGCTGTCGCCTTGATGATCGGCACCTTGACACTCGATGCCGGCGTCCTCGAATTGCGTTATCTCGTTCCGATCACGGTGCTTCCGAGTGATTCCAATTTCATCAATAATCCTCAGTCAAATGGCGAATTACTCGTGAGGCTTTCCGAGGCCCGGGGCAAACCCTGCGACATGATCTTTATCGGGGCGTCGAACGTCGAATATTGGAATACTGAGGGAAGCGCGATCTGGGACAAATACTACGCTCCTCGCAATGCATTCAACTTCGGCGTGGCCGGCGACAAGACCGAAAATGTCTTGTGGCGTTTCGATCACATGAACCTGAGCGGGTTGAAACCGAAAGTGGCCGTGATCTTTATCGGACTCAATAACTTTACCGACACGCCACATGAAATTGCCCTGGGGGTGGAGGCGGTCATGAAAAAAACGCAGGAGACTTTTCCCGGCATCAAGGTTCTTCTGGTAAGCCTGACTCCCAATGACCGGGATAACGTGACGGTCGAGCAAGCCAACCAGCTGATCAGATCTTACGCCGATAACCAGACGGTATTTTATATCGATATTTACTCCAAAATGCCGAGGGAGGGCGACAACTGGAGGGGACTTAAAGGCGACCATCTCCACATGACAGAAGAGGGATATAAGGTATGGGCGGATGAAATGGAGCCGACGCTCCACCAAATTCTCCCCGCCCATTGGACCGGGCCGGACAAGGATTCGGCCAGTCGGTAGAGTAGGGCCAATCAGTGGCTCGATCGAGCGGCCCGGCGAACGGCAACTCGCCATAAGAATTTGGATTGAGGCTCAATCCTCATTTCGATTAGCATTATTCATGTCCAAAATATCGCTGGCCGTCGTGTGTGCTTTGATGGTTTCCATGGGATCCGCGAAATGCGCGGACTCGACATTCCTTAACCCGGAGGCGTTGTACCGGATCTGGTTTGCGCCAGAGTACATGACCGTCCACAACCTCGATCCCAATAGCGACTCCCTCAACCAATATGTCGTCAAGGTCGACGAGGTGAATAAGCAGAATCCCAATTGGATCCTGATCGAATTCCCGCAAGCGCCCAATCAAGCCTACAACAGCGGCATGGCTGGCAAGCGTTGGATCAATCTGAATTACGTCATCGAGATGCGTACTTACACGCCTCCTCCGGGCCAATAGCGCGTTTGCGCATCACCGTTTGGTGACAATCATTCAGGCCTAAAGTTAGGTGAATTAGAGATTTTTCGTGGACTTTTTACTGAATTTAGCTATAAAAGTCCCAACTCCGAAAAGCGTTACTTTAAGACCCGACCTATGAAAACTTTCTATGCGGTTTGCCTCATTGGTTTTCTTCCCGTTCTGGCCCTGGCCCAAACAACTCAAATGGCTCCGGATACCTCCTCGACCGCAAAACCGCCGCCTTTTGAGCCAGTGCTGGCCAAGGACCATCAGGGTCTGGCACGTATCGGAGTGATTATCCAGTTTGACAAGACGACCGGAACACCGTGGATCTCAGCCCTGATCCGGGGCGGTCCGGCCGAGGATTTTGGTTTCCACGTGGGCGATCAAATCATCAAGATCGACAAAAATTACACCAATACCCTCTCCAAGGATGAAGTCAGTCTTGCCCTGCATGGCGAGCCTGGAACTGCGGTCGAGCTGACCATCATGCGGGATGACGATCCGCACTACATCATCCGTTCTCTTTCCCGGCGAATTCTGCCTCCCGGAGCGCAGGAAATGGTCAACCCGCCGATGAGCGGAGTGGCGCAGCCGAACGGTCAGCTTCGCGCCTTCAACAACTAGTTCAGGATTTTCCCGGTCCAAGTTGCGCTTGGGAATATTTCGCGTGCCAATTGATCGCGCGAGCGTTTCTGCTACGATAGGCGCCCCGTGAGTCCATCTTCGCAACGCTCCTCAACTTCCGCGCTCGTGATCGGCTCCGGGTTTGGCGGAATTGCCGCGGCGATCCGCTTGCAGGCCCGAGGCTACGATACAACGATCCTCGAGATGCGCGACAAGCCGGGCGGCCGGGCCTACGTCTTTGAGCACAACGGTTTCACCTACGACGCCGGTCCGACCATTATCACCGCGCCTTTTTTGATCGACGAGCTTTTTAAACTCGCGGGCAAACGCACGGAGGATTACGTCAAGATCGTCCCAGTCACTCCGTTTTACCGGATCATCTTTCCCGATGGGCGGGTTTTTGACTACACGGGGGTCGAGTCCGAAATCGTCGAGCAGATCAGGAAATTCAATCCCGACGATGTTCCGGGCTACCTGCAGTTCGTAAAAAAATCGCACGCCATCTTTGACCGCGCTTTCATCGATCTGGCCGACAAGCCGTTCTCGTCGGTCTTCGACATGATCAAGGTTGCCCCCGACCTGATTCGGCTGCGCTCGCAGGAATCGGTCTTCACGCTGGTCTCGCGCCATATCAAGGATCCTCAGCTTCAGCAAGTGTTCAGCTTTCATCCGCTGCTCGTCGGCGGAAATCCGCTCGAGTCATCCTCCATCTACGCGATGATCCATTATCTCGAACGTAAATGGGGCGTCCATTTTGCGATGGGCGGAACCGGCGCGCTCGTGCAGGGGTTGCTCCGCTTGTACACGGAAATGGGCGGCAAGATTCGGCTGAACACGCGGGTCGAGAAGCTGATCGTCGAGGGCGGGACAGCGCGCGGCGTGAAGCTCGGCTCGGGCGAGGAACTTTCCGCGTCGGTGATCGTCTCCAACGCCGACGTGGCCAATTTCTACAAGGAAGCGGTGCCGGCCGCTGCGCGGAAAAAGTGGACCGACCAGAAGCTCGACGGGATGCGTTATTCGATGAGCCTTTTTCTGATCTATTTCGGCACGGACCGAACTTATCCCAATCTCGCCCATCACACCATCGTGCTGTCGGAACGGTACAAGGAATTACTGGAAGATATTTTTAAAAAGAAAATTCTGGCCGACGATTTTTCGCTCTACCTCCACGCGCCGACGCGGACCGATCCTTCACTCGCACCACCCGGGTGCGAGTGTTTCTATGTGCTCTCGCCGGTGCCGCATCTCGGTGGCGACGTCGACTGGAATGCGATCAAATACCTCTATGCCGAGGCGATCCTGGAGTCGCTGGAAAAACTCTGTCCCGATCTGCGCGAGCACATCATCAGCAAGATGGTCTGGACGCCGCTCGATTTCGAGGAGGAGCTGAATGCGCATCTCGGCTCGGCGTTTCAGTTCGAGCCGATCCTCACCCAGAGCGCCTGGTTCCGACCGCACAACGTCAGCGAGGACATCAAGAATTTCTATCTTGTTGGCGCGGGAACGCATCCCGGCGCGGGCGTACCCGGCGTCCTCAGCAGCGCGAAACTGCTCGATCGGGTGATACCCTCTCCGAATCTGCAGTCATCCTGAGCTTGTCGAAGGATCAGTTCAGAGGTAGCCGTCGACCGCCAGGCGACGGTCCGCTCAGTCGCTATTTTCCCAAGTCAAAATTCCGCGATTCGATTTCCCATCAAAACCGATGAAGATAGATACCGACTTAAAATCGAGGATGACGTGCACCCAAGCCTCAACCGAATCGAACAGCTTGGACCGCTCGACTCGAATAAAGCCCAAATTTCCCTTCTGCAAAGCACGATCAATTACCATTGCGTCTTCTTCGGTGAGCGTCGCCCACGAACCTTGAAAGTGATGTTCAAAAACTTGGCGCGTGGGTCTATCCAACCCGTCATCAAGTGGAATGAATAAACCTTCTAATTCCGGATGGTCGCACGCATGGCCTCCAACCTGGTTCGTGAAGAAAACGCCAGTTGAGCGGGGCAGGATAATTCCAAAGTAATCACCGCAAGATAGGTCAATGGTGGTCTTCGTCATATTGTTGTGTCGCTTTCTCGTTCCAAGCGCTATTGAAGCAAAGCTTCGCCGACAAGTCCGCTTCCAAGTTCAACTTGGGAGCGAGGGAACCTAAGAACGCTGCGAACGGCCCAATCACATAAACAGACCGGTCAAAAGAATCACTGCACCTGCAGACAATCCTTTCGGCGTAGTCGACCCTAACCCTCGGCAGGAAACCACTTCACCAGTTCGTTGACGACGAGGTCGTGTCCCTTGCGGTTGGGGTGGTTGACGTGGGACATCAGATCATCGAGCTGACCGCCAGCGTCGACGTAGGCTTTCGTCACGGCGAGGCTGTCGGCCAGCGCGACGTTGTATTCCCGCGCCAGGGCGCGTATCTGTTCCGCATGCTGGTTGAGCGGGTCGTTGGGATCGCTCAAGTTGGCGGTGCGATCTCCGGTCGGCGTGAGCAGGATGACTCTTATCTGCCGGGCAAGCGCCTTTTCGATCATTGGAACCAACGAAGCCCGCGCTCTTTCGAGGCCAATGCTGCGGTCGTTGAGGCTGTAATCAATGGTGAGGACATCCGGACGGTGCACGAGCACTTCCTGATCGAACCGGGCGGCACCGCGCTCCGACGTTTCGCCGCCGATAGCGGTGACGATGACATTGGTCACTGCGTGCGGAAACCGGCGCGCCAATTCGACATGGAGCAGATGCGGATAGGCATTCATCGTGTCAACGACCGGCGTGTCGAAGTAACCGGCTGGCACGCTATGCCCGTGGCAAACGATGTTCACGAGACGATTGTCGGGCCAGTCTTTCTTGAGCAAGGCCAGAATGTCGGCGAGATAAGTGGTCATAGGAGTACGCGTAGATTCACCAGAAGCTGATCCTTCGACAAGCTCAGGATGACAGAATTAGAGTCAATACGCCTCAAGTGCAGCGACATTATGGCTCATATTTAGGCGCTGCCGAAAGAATAGATTTGATGGATCAAATTCGCAATAAGCTCATATGTAGAGACTTAAAGTATTTTCAGTCATACGGCCCACATCCTGCAGATAGGAGTCACTATGGCAAAGATTTTAGGCATTGATTTAGGCACCACCAACTCCTGTATGGCTATCATGGAGAATGGCGAGCCGGTGGTTCTCGAAAACTCCGAAGGCGCACGGACAACTCCCTCCATCGTCGCATTCACCAAGAGCGGTGAGCGACTCGTCGGCCAGGCCGCGAAGCGCCAGGCGGTGACCAACTCCAAGAATACCGTTTTCTCGGTCAAGCGTTTCATGGGCCGCAAGTTCGCGGAAGTCAAAGGCGAGCAGGCGCGCGTCCCCTACAAGATCGTCGAAGCCAAGAATGGCGACGCCCACATTGAAGTCGACGTGAAAGGCGAAAAGAAGACCTATTCTCCCGAGGAAGTTTCCTCGTTCATTCTGGCCAAGCTCAAGGCCGATGCCGAATCGAAGCTCGGCGAAAAGATCACCCAAGCGGTCATCACCGTCCCCGCTTATTTCAACGACAGCCAGCGTCACGCCACCAAGGACGCCGGACGCATCGCGGGCCTTGAAGTGCTCCGTATCATCAACGAGCCGACTGCGGCCTCGCTTGCCTACGGCCTCGACAAGAAGAAGGACGAGAAGATCGCCGTCTATGACTTGGGCGGCGGCACGTTCGATATTTCGGTCCTCGAAATCGGCGACGGCGTGTTTGAAGTCAAGGCGACCAATGGCGACACTCATCTCGGTGGCGACGATTGGGACAACGCGATCATGGACTGGCTTCTCGCCGAATTTAAATCCGAAAGCGGAATCGACTTAAAGGGTCAGCCGGACGCAATCCAGCGTTTGAAAGAGGAGTCCGAAAAGGCGAAGATCGCCCTTTCCTCCTCGCAGACCTACGAAATCAATTTACCCTTTATTACCGCGGACCAGACCGGCCCGAAGCACATCCGTAAGGACCTGACCCGCGCCAAGCTGGAACAACTCACTGACTCGCTCACCGAGCGGACAATCAAGCCGGTCAACGCCTGCCTCGCGGACGCCAAGCTGGCGGCGGCGCAGATCGATGAGCTCGTGCTCGTCGGCGGCATGACCCGCATGCCCAAGATTGTCGAGACGGCCCGCAAGCTCGTGAACAAGGAGCCGCACAAGGGCGTCAACCCGGATGAAGTCGTCGCGATTGGCGCGGCCATCCAGGGCGGCGTGCTCAAGGGCGATGTGAAGGATGTTCTCCTGCTCGATGTAACTCCGCTGACGCTGGCCATTGAAACGGCCGGCTCCGTCGCCACGCCGATGATCGTGCGCAACACGACGGTACCGACCAAGAAGACCCAGACTTTCTCCACCTACTCCGATAATCAACCCGGTGTCGAAATCAAGGTGCTGCAAGGCGAACGTCCGCTGGCCCGCGACAACAAGCAGCTCGGCACGTTCCATCTGGATGGCATTCCCCCGGCCCCGCGCGGCGTTCCGCAGATCGAGGTCACCTTTGACATCGACGCGAACGGCATTCTCCATGTCTCGGCCAAGGATGTCGGCACGGGCAAGGAACAGAAAATTTCGATCACCGGTTCGAGCGGCCTTTCCAAGGACGAAGTCGAAAAGATGACTCGCGATGCCGAGGCTCATGCCGAGGACGACAAGAAGGCCAAGGAAACGATCGAGCTGCGCAACAACGCCGACTCGGCTGCCTATGGCGCGGAAAAGATGCTGAAGGACCTGGGTGACAAGGTCGATGCGGCGAAGAAGACCGAGATCGAGACGGAAATCGCCAAAGTCCGGGAAGCGCTCAAGGGCGAGGATCTCGACGCAATCAAGACGGCGGTCGAAGGCCTTAACCAGAAGGTCAGCGCAGTTTCCGAAGAACTTTACAAGGCCGCGGCGGCGTCCGCGTCTGCCCAGGCCCAGCCCGGCGCGACCGATGGTCCCACGCCCGAGAAGGCCGACTTCACCAAGCCCGGTGAAAGCAAAGACGATGTCGTCGATGCCGACTTCGAGATGGTCGATAAGGACAAGGACTCCAAAAAAAGGGAAAAAATGAGCGAAAGCACCGGCGAAGCACTCCAGTTGAAAAACTATAACATCACTTATAAAGAGAAGACCGCGATCACGGTGAAGGCCACCTCGTTGGCGTGGACCGAAAATGGTCTTCTTATTTTGCTCATGGACGGCGAAGCGGTTAAGCACGTCGTCGTGGCCGCCAATATCATTGCCGTCACCGAACAATAATTTTCTGTCATCCCGGGTTTATCGAGGGATCAGTTGTGGCGGTGCTCGGTGAGTGCCGTCGGCGGTCATAGACCGCCGCTACAATTGATCTTCGATTAGCTCAGGGTGACTTTAACCAACAAACCAAAACCAAACGAAAGGAGACAGAACCATGGCAACCCCATCATTCCGTCCTCTCGGCGACCGGGTGCTCGTGCAGCCGATCGAAGAGGGAGAAGTCAAAAAGGGCGGCATCATTATTCCTGATACCGCGAAGGAAAAACCCCAGGAAGCGAAAGTCGTCGCTATCGGGACCGGCAAAAAAGACGAAGAAGGCAAGAAACTGCCCTTCGAAGTCAAAGTCGGCGACAAAGTGCTGATCAGCAAATACGGCGGCACTGAGATCAAGATCGACGGCACGACCTTCCAGGTCCTGCGCGAAGACGACATCCTCGGCATCCTCGCCTAGTCCGTCCCCCAACCCCTCAATCAACTCTAAAAAAGGAGCTTATTATGGCAGCTAAACAACTACAATTCGACGAACACGCCCGGCATGCATTGCTGCGCGGCGTCGAAAAACTGAGCCGCGCCGTCAAGGCGACGCTCGGACCGCGTGGACGCAACGTCGTCCTCGACAAGAAATTCGGTTCACCCACGATCACCAAGGACGGCGTCACCGTCGCCAAGGAAATCGAACTGGAAGACCCCTACGAGAACATCGGCGCCCAGCTCGTGCGCGAAGTCGCCAGCAAGACCAGCGACATCGCCGGCGACGGCACCACCACGGCGACGGTTCTCGCTGAAGCCATCTACAAGGAAGGCCTCAAGAACGTCACCGCCGGAGCCAACCCGACCGATCTGCAGCGCGGCATTCAAAAAGCCGTCGACGCGATCACGGATGAACTCGCCCGCATCTCCAAAAAGGTGAAGGACAAGGAAGAGATCAAGCAGGTCGCGACCGTTTCCGCCAACTGGGACACCACCATCGGCGAAATCATCGCGGACGCGCTCGATAAAGTCGGCAAGGACGGCACCGTCACGGTCGAAGAGGCCAAGGGTATCGAAACCTCGCTCGACGTCGTCGAAGGCATGCAGTTCGACAAGGGCTATCTCTCGCCCTACTTCGTCACCAATGCGGAAGACCTCGAAGCGGTCCTCGAAAACGCCTACGTTCTCATCCACGAGAAGAAGATCAGCAATTTGAAGGACCTCCTTCCCTTGCTGGAAAAGACGGCCAAGTCGAGCCGCCCTCTCCTCATCATCGCGGAAGAAGTCGAAGGCGAAGCTCTCGCGACCCTCGTCGTGAACAAGCTCCGCGGCACCATCCAGGTCTGCGCCGTCAAGGCCCCGGGCTTCGGTGATCGCCGCAAGGCCATGCTCGAAGACATCGCCATCCTCACCGGTGGCCGTCTCCTCAGCGAAGACCTCGGCATCAAGCTCGAGAACGTCGGACTCGAAGACCTCGGTCGCGCCAAGCGCATCGTCGTCGACAAGGAAAACACGACCATCATTGAAGGCGAAGGCAAGTCCTCCGACATTCAAGGCCGTGTCAGCCAGATCCGCCGTCAGATCGAGGAAACCACCTCGGACTACGACAAGGAAAAGCTCCAGGAACGCCTGGCCAAATTGGCCGGTGGCGTTGCCGTCATCAATGTCGGCGCCGCGACTGAAACCGCGCTCAAGGAAAAGAAAGCCCGCGTTGAGGATGCCCTCCACGCGACTCGTGCAGCCGTGGAAGAAGGTATCGTCCCCGGCGGCGGCGTGGCCCTGATCCGTGCGCAGAAGGCCCTCGACAAGCTCGAGGTCTCCGGCGACGAAAAGATCGGCGTCAACATCATCCGTCGTGCCGTCGAGCAGCCTTTGCGCACGCTCGTGGAAAACGCGGGTGGCGAAGGCTCGGTCGTTGTCAACGAAGTCAAGGGACGCAAGGGTAACGAAGGTTACAACGTTGCGACCGGCGAATACACCGACATGGTGAAAGCCGGCGTGGTCGATCCGACCAAAGTCACGCGCTCGGCCCTCCAGAACGCGGCTTCCATCAGCGGCCTGCTCCTCACGACCGAATGCGTCGTAACCGAGCTCCCCGAAAAGGAAAAGCCTGCAGCTCCTGGCGGTGGCCATGGCGGCGGCATGGGCGGCATGGGCGGAATGGACTACTAAAGTCTTGCGGACGGCAGTTGGGTTCTTACCTCGCTGCCATCTGCGCCCTCGAAAAAGCCGGACTGGCAACAGTCCGGCTTTTTTGTTGCCCGGAGCGCGCAAGATTAAACCGCTGAAGCCAAAGCGTTCTTTAGAGCATTAGTCATTTCACTCCTCTTACCCAAAGATAATCTTGATCAAATATGATCCTGTCATAGATTAAGAAAATGCCTCGTCAGATTAAAGACCAACGCCTTGTCATTGTTGATGATGATACTTTTATTAGCGAGTCGCTCAGCGATTTTTTTGGCAGCCGGAACACGGTCAAGACCTTTGCCAGCGCCGAGGCTGCGATTGCAGCCGAAAACGAACTGCATGATATCAACGTTTTCATTTTTGATTACAAGCTTCCCGGCACGGACGGCGTCAAGTTGTTCCAGCATTTCCGCACCCGCTTTCCTGCCGCCAAGTACATCATGATCACCGGCGAAATGAGCTACGATATGGCGGAAAGTACCCGCGCGCTGGGTCTGGATGCATTGATTCTAAAGCCTTTTGATTACACGATTCTTGAGGACAATATTTCGAGCCTGATTTCCACCGCCGCTTAGCGCGGAGCGGTTTGGTCAGCCGGAGTTGTCCTGCCTTCGAACGCACTATCCATGAGCCAAGCAGAACCCGCCCCTCGCATCGTCATCGTTGAGGACAACGTCGAAGCCAATAATCTGCTTCGCGACTGGCTGAAACTTAAATTTAACGTCACCTGCTTTCTGGATGCGGAATCAACCCTCCGGATTCTTCCGCCCAGCACGGATCGGATCGTTTTTTTAATCGATTACAATATGCCGGGAGATAACGGGATCGTGTTAAAGAAAAAACTGGCCCCGCTTTTCCCGAACTCCAAATTTCTGCTCGTCAGCGGTCTCTTCGATGAAAAATTGACCGAGGAAGCGAAGGCGGCCGGTTTCGACGCGCTCATGCCCAAGCCGTTTGCCATGCCCACAATCACCCAGAAAATCGACGAAGTGCTGGGTGTCGTGAAAAAGGAAAGTCTGGTGGATATGGTCATGCGCAAAAGCGCGCGCCTGGCCGCGGTGGTCTTTTAGGAAGACAGGTATGAACTTCACTTCGGAACCGCACCGGTGTCCGAAGTGTCATGCCCTGGTTGTCGATCGACGCTCGGCTGCCTGCACGACGTGTCGCGCCGCCCTGCCCGCCGAATGGATCATGACAAAAGAACAGACGGCCAAAACGATGGCCATCGATAAAACCAGTCGCGCGCAGTATGCCGACAGCATGAAGATGCTGAATAGCATCAAGTCTTCGTCCGAATACCCGACGATTTAAATCACGCCACGGCCAACTCTTCGTTCTCGCGGTCTTCCTCGACCTGACGGATCGAGTAATTGGAGGACTGCATCTTGCCCTGGGTGCATTCGCGCGAGTAGGTGATGAGGTGATGCGCGACCATCGAAATCTGGAAAATCGCCTCAACGTGACCGAGTTTCAACTCGCGCCAGGCCATCTTCCAAAAAAGGGCGCGGTAGTCGCTGCATATCCCCACCCGCCAGACGATGCGGCGGAAAATGTTGATCGCGCGCTTGATATTCTTCCACGTCGCCTGCTTCGCCGGATGCTTGGGCTGGATCTGGTTGGGGTAAGTGTGCGTCGCGTTGTAGGCGTACCGCGCATAAAGCGCCTCAGGACTGAAAACGTACCCAATTACCTTCTGCCAGTTGCGTACCACGGTTTCGTATGGCTGCAGAAAAACGATGTTGGAATCGCGATCGCCGGCGTCGTGGAGCACACGGTTTTCCTTCTCCAAACGCGTATAGAGAGCCGTGTTAGGCAGGGCGTAGAGGATGTTCACCGTCATGATCGGAATGTTCGAAATATCGGCAAAATCGATCAACGCCTGGGGCGTCTCCGGCGTATCGGTGTCGAGGCCCATGATGATGCCTGCGGCTATTTCCATACCATAGGAATTCATGGTCCGGATCGCTTCAAGAATGGGCGTGCGCAAATTCTGCCCCTTCTTCATCGCCTTCAGCGCATTGGGATCCGGCGTCTCGATCCCGAAAAAGACGTTGTTAAATCCCGCCTCGCGCATTTGTTCGAGAATCTTGGTGTGGGTGGACAGGTTCAGCGTCGCTTCGCAAGCCAGGCGAACCGAATAGTCCCACTTTTTTTGCCATTCGATCAAATGAGGCAGCAATTCCGCAGTGGCCTTGGGATTCCCGATAAAGTTATCATCAACAAAATAGACCGAGACACAGCCGCCTTCCGCGAGAAGATCGAGCTCTTGGACGATTTGCTCCGGTGACTTGAGCCGCGGATTGCGCCCATACAGCGCGGGTATGTCGCAAAACTCGCAGGTGTAAGGACAACCACTGGAAAACTGAACAGAGCCGAGTAGATACTGTGTCAGTTCGAGGCGATTATATGCAGGCGTGGGAAATTCAGCCATCGGGAGCCGCTCGACCGTGCGAAAAATAATCTGCTCACTGGGACGCTCAACGGTCTCGTCAAGTTGCTGAAAGAGGCGCAAGGTGCTGTCGCCCACTTCGCCGCAATGGAGCAGATCGACGTCGGGATAATATTCGGGCGCAGAAGAAACGGACGGACCACCCAGAGCGACAATCTTGCCCGCGTCATGGGCGCGCCGGGTAAGATCGTGAATCCGCTGGCGCTGGATGTGCATGCCCGAGACAAAAACGGCATCGGCCCAGGCGAATTCCTCGGGCGTAATTCGGCGGACATTTTCATCCACGAATTTGACCTCCCACTCCTTGGGGATGAGCTCAACCACCAGGAGGATTCCCTGCGGAGGCATGAAAGCCTTGACATCACCCATCAGCGGAAACGCGTGGTTGAAGGTACCAAAGCTGTAGCTGTAACGGGGAAACGCACAGAGTATTCGCCGGCGATTGCGCGGCTTGAAGCCGCGGACGGAGACGGTTTCAACCTTTTCTTCGAGGGGCAAGGTTTCCAACGGCATACTCGTAAACTCTAGCACAATCTTGTGACGCCAGAAACCTCAAATCGTTTCAAGGAAAGTTATCCACAGTTGATTGAGCCAAAAGATTAGGACATATTCCTTGCTTTCCGAGAAGATGCGCTCCGTCCTCCAGTTGATCTTGATTCTGCTTGTGGGCTGGAGCGTCTTCGAATGCTTGTTTGGCGTCACGCACTTGGACCTCGCTCCCGATGCGCCGCTACAAGTCACCCTGACGCCGGGAAAAGTTGCGCCGTGGACCTATCACGGCTGCATCTTTACGCCTCTCGCCACTTACAACATCACTGCCCGAATCCTACATCGCTGCGCCTATCCACCTTCATCTGATCAATTCGCTTTGGTCTGCCCGCTTGATCTTGCTCTCGGTTGGGGACGCATGTCCGATCCCACGGTTTACGATCAGCTGGAGATCGGGCAAATTAATCGGTTTTACCGTTGGCAAAATTCTTTTTTCAGCGCCTCTAACGCTTTACCCATTCCTGAGGATGAAATTATTCGCTCAAGCGCGAACACGCATGTTATTCCCGCCAACAACGACATTAATGACCAGCTTTTCAGCTATAGCAGCGGCGACGTCATCAAGCTTACCGGTTACCTCGTCGGCATCGTCGGCCCAGACGGATGGAATTGCCGGAGCTCCCTCATTCGCACCGATATCGGACCGGGAGCCTGCGAAATAATGTGGGTAAATGAGGCAGCAAAAATCGGACGCTAATCGATCCGCCGTGGCAGCCCTTGCGCCCTGTGGCATAATAACGGGATGGTCGCTGAACGTCCCGATGTCATGCCGAAGGTGCGCGACTTGCCGCACAAGCCGGGCGTCTACCTTTTCAAGGATCGTTTCAATCGCGTGATCTACGTGGGCAAGGCACGGGATTTGCACAAGCGGGTGAGCCAGTATTTCCATCCTTCCCGTCAATATCGTGCAGATCGCAAAACGCAGGCGCTGCTCGAAAGCATCTGGGACCTCGAGGCACACACCGTAAAGAGCGAGCCCGAATCGCTGCTGCTTGAGGGAAAGCTGATCAAGGAATATCGCCCGCGCTATAATGTCAGCTTTCGTGACGACAAAAAATTTCTTCTTGTGAAGGTGAATCTCAACGATCCGTTTCCGCGCTTCGTTCTCTCACGCGTGAAAAAGGACGACGGCGCGCGCTACTTCGGCCCGTTTCCCCATGCCGGATCGCTGCGCAAAACGCTGGCGCTGATCCGCAAGAAATTTCACATCCGCACCTGCCGTCCTGAAATTCCGGGCGAGATCGATTACCGGCATTGCCTGCAGCACATCATCAAGAATTGTTCCGCGCCGTGCGTGAACAAAATTACCCGCGCCGGCTATCTCGCGCAGGTCAAGCAGGCGTGCGATTTTCTGGACGGCGCATCGGGCGAAATGCTGGCTGAATTCAAGGCCGAAATGGAAAAAGCGGCGGCGCGACTCGACTTCGAGCGCGCGGTGGAGATCCGCAATCTCCTCGATGATTTGCGCAAGACGACGCGCCCAACCAAGCGATTTGCGCGTCAATTCGTCACCACGGTGCGGCCTACCGAGGACATGATCGCCCTGCAGGAGGCGCTGGCCTTGCCCGAGCCGTTGCGGATCATCGAGTGCTTCGATATCTCCAATATTTCCACGACGCACAAGGTCGCGTCGATGGTCTGCTTTCGCGACGGAAAGCCGGACAATTCCAATTACCGTCGCTATCGCATCAAGACCGTTGAAGGGCAGGATGATTTCGCCAGCATGGCCGAGGTGGTGCGACGCCGCTACTCGCGCGTGCTCAACGAGGGCATTCGCAAGCCGAGTTTGATCGTGGTCGACGGCGGCAAGGGCCAGCTCAGCAGCGCGTGCCGCGAGCTGAAGACACTCGGGCTGGACGATCTCCCCATTATCGGCCTGGCCAAGGAGCGCGAAGAGATTTTCCGCCCCGGTCATGGCGAGCCGCTGGTTCTCGATCACTCCTCGGGCGCGATCCGGTTGCTTCAGCGCATTCGCGACGAGGCCCATCGTTTTGCCAACGGCTATCATCAGATTTTGATGAAGAAGCGTGTGAGCGAAAGCGTGCTCGATGATTGCCCCGGAGTGAGCGAGAACCGCAAGAAACTACTTCTGCGTCATTTCGGCTCGATGGAAAAGTTGCGTCAGGCGACTGCCGATGAAATTTCCGCGATCGAAGGCATCGGGCAAAAACTGGCCGAAACGCTGGTCGATTTTTTTGCTAAACTCAAACAGCGCGGGGCGTCAATCGATGACATCCCGGATGATCAGGTCGGGATGGATGAATCGGAGCCGGGAAAGATCACGTATCGGTTAAAGCAGTAGCCGTCACCGTTTCTTGCGACGTTTAACAACCACCGCTAGACTAAGTCCGATGACTTGCACTCGGCACGAATGGAAAGCGCCCGACGGAGAGACATTTTCCTATTCGCTCTGGGGCGCCGATCTGCCGACGGAGCAACGTCCACGCGCTGTCGTGGTCGGGGTGCATGGACTCAGCGGCGCCGCGCTTGATTACGAACCGCTGGCGAGTCACTTGCAGAAGCACCAGATCGTCACCTATGCGCTCGAGCTGCGCGGACAAGGAAACGATCCCCTGCCCGGGCGGCGCGGCGACCTGGCCCAAATCGAGGATTGGTTTAAGGATTTAAGCGCATTTTTCTCGCTCGTGCGTTGCCGCTTTCCTGATACCCAGATTTATTATTACGGCGAAAGCATGGGCGCGGCGCTGCTGACCCGTTTTCTGGCCCAAGCCCGCGAACCCGATCTCCCGGCCGGCCTGGTGCTCGCCTCGCCCGTGGTGGCATTGCCCGGCAAGCCGCCCTTTTGGCAAGAAATGCTTTTCCAATTTTTTCTGAAGGTGCGTCCCACCCATCGCATCGACGTCCGAAAGTTCACGAAGCGACGGGACCGGGATGATCCTTCAAAGTGGGTGACGCGGGACGAGGCGCATCGCCGCTGGTTCGAGACCGCGGCGCACAAGATCGACCGCTACACCGTCCGCTTTTTCAAGTGCTTGTTCGACTTAATCGAGGGCTGTTTTGAGGCTGCACCGCAAATCAAGACGCCGGTTCTGGTCATCTATGCGGCGAACGATGTCTTCATCAAGCCCGCACGAATCGAGCAATTTTTCGCCCGGCTCGGCAGTCGAGAAAAGGAACTCCGTTTCTTCCCGGAGTCCTATCACCTCCTGCTTCACGACTACGACAAAGCGCAGGTCCTGGAGCGAATCGAAGCGTGGCTTCTGCGTCGAATCGAGCTCACCGATAGGCGCGATACAATCGATGCACGCTTCACGATTTGAGCCAATTTCAAATTTACGCCACCAAAAAGACGCTTAATTGTCACATATTTGTAACATTTATGTTGCTATTGCCGTCAAGGTCGCGTACGTACGGGTGTGGTCATTTTATCTGGTGCATTCTTGATCGTACTTCCGGCTGTTGGCTTGCTTTGGGCATTGGCAGCCAATTACTTCAAAGGCGACATGAAGTAATAAGATCGCGCGCAAACGACTCATTTTAAAAGAGTTACGATGCATCTGTTGCAGATATCGCAAAAATGATGTATTTACATAGGTGATTGTTTTCTTTGGTATATTTCTTGTGGTGCTCCCCACGATTGGTTTTCTGTGGGCGCTAGTGGGAAACCATTTTTCCGAGCCCTACGTCAAGGGCAGCCGTAATCTGGCTGGTTGAACGCATCCTCCAATACGGGGTCTATTCTCTCAGTCGGGAGGCAACTCTACTTAGAGGTTGTTCCTGCCCGTGGTTTCGCGTACAAAATCAGCTCGATTTTCTGTCCTCTAAGACCCTATAGCTCAAATGGATAGAGCAGTGGTTTCCTAAACCATCGATCCCAGTTCAATTCTGGGTGGGGTCACTCGCTCGCATTCACGGCTTTGCATCTGTGACAAATACCGGTATTGTGCTCCCGTATGGACAGCCTTCCTTTTGTCAAGATGAGCGGCGCGGGCAATGACTTTGTGGTCATCGATAACCGCGCGCTGCGTCATGCGCTCACGAAGGACCAGATTGCGCGGCTGTGCGATCGCCATTTTGGGATCGGCGCCGACGGAATACTGGCCGTGGAGCCGTCCGATCAACCGAACGTTGATTTTCGGATGCGCTATTACAATGCCGATGGCGGCGAGGCTGAGATGTGCGGCAATGGCGCTCGCTGCTTTGCCCGTTTTGTCCATCCCCTGCGGCGAGCCGATGCGGAACGGGTTCGCTTTACCACGCCCGCTGGAGTGATTACCGGTGAATATGTCGGCCAGGATGTGCGGATCGGCCTGACCACGCCAACCGAGACGAAGGTCAACCAACGCGCCGATTTCGGCTGGGGCGAAATCGAATATCATTTCATGAACACGGGCGTGCCTCACGTCGTGGTTCATGTCCCCGATGCGGAACAGGCGGAGGTGGTCGCGCAGGGACGAACGATTCGCCGCAGCCCGATTTTTCCCCGCGGCACGAACGTGAATTTTGTGCAAATCGTCGATGCCGGGAATCTGGTCGTGCGCACCTATGAGCGCGGCGTGGAGGACGAGACGCTGGCCTGCGGCACCGGCATGGTAGCCGCGGCTCTGCTGACGCATCAAGTCCGTGGACTCGCCCTGCCCCTGCGCTTAAAAGTTCGCGGCGGCGATGTGCTGTCGGTCGATGCCAAGGTTGAGGGCGATGCGTTCTGCGATGTGACGCTGACCGGGCCGGCGACGGAAGTTTTTTCGGGCGAGATCAAGCTTCAATAAAACTCGTGAAGATGATTTTGCTGATCGCTGGTTGGCATCTGACCGTGATCGGCATCGTCGCGATTATTCTTGGTTTAATTTACGGCGCGCGACCCTATGTGACACACTTTGGAATTGGAACGCTTGTAGTTGGTTTGCTGTTGAGTTTAATTTTTAGAAAAGCGTGCGCTAGTTACGTAAGTGCCCCGGTAGATACGAAATCGGATGCTCCGCTGGACTACTACTGATATCGATTAGCTGAACGTTCCCAAATGCAACTTGGGAACGAGGAAAAACAAGTTTCGCACGGAGGACTGCAGAGAACTGCAGAGGTTTTCCCTCCGAGAACTCTTCGGCCCTCCGTGCGAAACCTGTTTTCCATGTCCAGGCAACTTCGTTGCCTTCCGTCGCTAGGGATTGGCCTCCGGGCCCTTTCAAAAGTGGATTCCCTAAAGTTTCTTGCGCTTCGCGCAGGAAATGCGACGGCTACCCACGGAACTGATCCTTCGACAGGCTCAGGATGACGGACCAATTATTTCTGGACGACGACGCCGATTTCCACGCGGCGATTCTTGGCGAAGGCTTCTTCGGTATCGCCCTGGACGGCGGGACGGTCCGAGCCGTAGCTATTGGTGAAAAGCGACGCGGCAGGTAGGCCGAGGCCAACCAGATATTCGCGCACAGCCAGCGCACGGCGTTCTCCGAGCGCGCGGTTATATTCCGGCGTACCGCGCTTGTCGGCATGGCCGGCGAGGAACAACGCCTTGCCTGGGTTCGCCTTGAGCCAGTCGCACACTTGCGAGAGCTTGCCCCGCTCCGCGCCGGGAATCGTCGAGCTGTCGAAGGCAAAGTAAATCGTGTCAGCGGCGAGGGTCTGGTAATCGGCATCGTTCGGATTGAAGTTGCCGCGAGCGGGAGGAATTCCACTATTTAAATCAACGTTGTCGCCGTTGGGCAGACCACTCGATCCCATGCCCGTATAATCCTCCCCATTTTTGCTGCTTTCGCAGGCGGCAAGGGCGAAAGTGACGACGAGGAGGAGAGGAGCGAGGCATTTTTTATTCATGAGAGCGGCGAGGTTGGGGCAAGCTGTTAATTATGCGAATGTCGAGTTGGGATGGCAACGTTTTAACGAGAGACGGCGGGTTCGCCGCTCCCACCCACCGATGTTTCGATCGGAAGGGATTCATGCGAGACGGTATCGAGCAAATAGAGATGACCGTTGTTGGAATAAACCAGATGGCGGGAGTCAGCTGTCCAGATTGGATCCTGGCCGCCCGAAGCTGTCACCAGGTGCCCGGTGCGGCTGGCCACGTCGAAAACTCCGATCTGGAATTGCCCGCTGATGCGCGCCGTGAAGCAGATCGATTTGCCGTCCGGCGACCAATCGGGCTTTGTACAGTAGGCATTCCCCGTCACGAGATGGTCCATTTCGGAGACACTGCTTGAGCTGCTGATGAAAAGTTGTGGGCTGCCACGATCATCGGAAGAATAAACCAGCCGGTCTCCCGTCGGCGACCACGAGGGAGAAGTCTCCGCGCCTCGCGTCCGGGTGATGCGCGTCGGCGTGCCACCGTTGATCGGCATGGTGTAAATTTCTGGATTTCCATCCTTGCTCAAGGTCATCGCAATTTGGGATCCATCCGGTGAAAAAGATGGCCCCGAATTGATTCCCGGAAAAAAACAGATCCGGTTGCGACTGCCGGAGGACAAGTCGATCAGGTAAATATCAGGATAGCCGCTCTTGTAGGAAGTATAAACGAGCTTGGTGCCATCATGGTTGAGTGAGGGGCTCGCGCAAATAACCCCGTCATGCGTGATGGCACGCACGCCGTAACCGTCGATGTCACCCAGGTAAAGTTCCTTCGCCCCGGTCGCATCTGAAATGAAAGCGAGTTTGCTGGAGGCAAAACCGGGGAGTCCGGTCACGGCCTGGGTGATGGCATCGGCAAACTCGTGCGTTGCCGCCCTTGGCTTGCCGCTGAAAGTCTGGCTGAAAACATTCTCGCCGGTCTTTTTGTTTACCAACTTGCCGGCTACTCCGCCATCGGTCACCTCGCCACTGGCCAGGTAATCTCCTTCGCCACCGTCGACCGGGGAGATCATCCCCGTCCGCTTGAGATCTGCGCTGAGGACTTCGGTGGCCATGCCGCCATCCGAACCGCTGAGCGGCGAAATCCCCACCCTCACCAGAACTGAAGGGGAAACTGTAACCTGGGCCTGCGATCCAATGCAGGAAAAGCCGAGCAGGCCGATGAGGAGAGTGGCATGAAGAAGAGGATGGAGTAATTTCAAGTCAGTCACGTTAGCGGGTAAGTTTAAAGTTGATGTGAATATCAGGGGGACAGCCGTCCGGCAAGGGTTGAAGCAGGTAACCGAGGCTTTTCGCCGCCGCCACTGCCGAATCGTCGTAAGCCTGGTTGCCGGATGATCGCGTTAGCGTGACCTCCTCGGGCGGAACGCGACCATCTTTTTCGACATGGATCGTTACTTCCGGGTTGATGGCAGTTTCGTCGGTCAGGTTGGGGCTGGTCCACTTGCTCATCACCTGGTCGCGCACTGAGAGATAAAAATCCTGGTAGGGATTGGCCTGGGCATGATCCGAGCCGCTGGTTCCGTGATCGACGGCATTTTCGACTCCGGCCGCCTGCAGCTTTTCTCCGAGTTTCTCAGCGATCTCTTCTTTGCTCAACCCGGCACTGTCGGGGTTCGATGCGGTATCGTGATCCGGCGCGTTGGAGTTGTCCGTTACCGCCGCCGGTGCTGGCTTTTTGAGATGCGGCTTGGGCTTGGTGACATGTTTGGGCGGCGTTGGGCCATCGGCCAGGGTCAGATCGACTTTTACTTTGGGCTTGGTCGGCACCGGTTTAGCCGGAACCAAGGACGGGACGTTGGACTGCACGACCGGCTGGGGTTGCACCGGTACTGGCGCTGGCGGGGGCTGAACTGCGGCAGGTGCCGGCTCGGGCGGCGGCTCGGATTGATGCGCCACCGAGGGAGCTGGCGTGGTCGGGCCAAGCTTGGGCGCTTCCATAGGCCCAGGTGTTCCCTTCACGACTCCACCCGGGGGAAGCAGCGACATGAATTGCTCCGGCGGAGGTTGGGCCGGTGAGCTCTCATAATACCAGCCGACGATGCCAATAGCGACGAGATGCATCAGCGCGACCAGACCGAACCACTTCCAAAACGTGTTCTTTTGCTCGATCTCCAATTCGCCCTCGGGTTCAGGGGCGGGACGGCGGCGCAAATCAAGTCGGACTTGCTTTTGGGGTCTGGCCAGACGCCGCGGCTGCGCGTAACCGGTGGTGTACTTCATGTGCTAGCCGTACTATATATAGTGGTCTGGCCGAAATGACCAGCCTGTATGTAGGGTATTTTGCTTTTGACGCCTACTGAAGCCGACACGTTCAAATCAAGTTACGGTGCCCCTTTGCATTACGGGCTCTAAATATGATGGTTGGACACCGTGGTACTGGAAAACATAACTGGTGGGAGACCCGTTGGGCACAACAAGAATAAGCAGTCGTAGCATGGCGGCAGAGGCGATCCAGCAATCGCTACTCTGATAGTTTTTGAACCAAGAATCCAACATCCATATAAATCTCGCTCGTCATCTTCACATTTTCCGTTGTGTCGATAAAACGACGAACAAAAGCGGCCATCGATAAGGAATTGTTCTCAGTAAAAGGGGGTTAAAAATCAACCCAAAGGTCATGCCTTGACACCATGAAGCGTGGTACGTCATAACCCTGCGATGCAGGTTTATATCAGCCGCGGGGGGGAGTATATCGGCACCTGGGCCGAGGCTGAGGTACGCCAATTTTACGAAGACGGTCAACTGCTCCCAACCGATCATTACTGGTACGAGGGGATG
>Ga0207011_1042_pt1 | contig 26468 bp, 28 predicted proteins | sample Alteio_BWMinCont_79_FD_153466 | JGI IMG/M metagenome (GOLD analysis project Ga0207011, IMG submission 153466) | Enriched cells from forest soil in Barre Woods Harvard Forest LTER site, Petersham, Massachusetts, United States -... | ecosystem: Environmental > Terrestrial > Soil > Temperate forest >...
GGTCGGATATCTATTCATTGGGTTGCATTATGAATGTCCTTTTTTCCGGAGAGGAGGTTTTTGCTTCACTTGATGGATTCAGATTGCTCAAGGCCAAGATTCAGGGCACGATAGACAGCGAGTCATTTAAACGAATGAATTTTAGCGGTCAGCCCAGGGACAGACAAAAGACATCCGAGCGGGCCGCTGTGATTGTCCAGAGAGCAATTAGCGGTGACAGAAAATTTCGCTACCAAAGCCCCGAAGAATTGGCGGAGGATCTGAACAGACTAAACAAAGGCAAGGAATTGCAGAGTGCAACTGTAGCCGCGATCAAAGAGATAGAAAGCGCTGGAGTTTCTCAGTCGAGTCGTGAAAAACCAGAAGGAAACACTGTTGTTGCCGGGTTTATGGCAACTCCGGGCCGGAAGGCAGGACTGGTGCTGCTCGCAGTTGTCCTTCTGGTGCTCCTGGTTTTTTGCCTCAAAGTTGCATTTCCGGGATTGTTCTCCGGCTTACCAGGACATGCCGCCACCTCGCAATCGCCCGGATTAGCTCCGGGTGCTGTTACTGATGCTGCAAATGCCGGCTCACCCAGACCGGGATTATCGCCGGGGGATATGTCTAAACCCAATCGGGCACTTATCCCCAATGATGAAGTGATGGCATATTTGCCTGGCTACTGGAGCTACTCCTACTATGGCAAAAAAGGAATATTGAGGATTGACAATGTAATTTTATTGAACGGGATGTTGCATTTTGCCGGATTAAACGCGACTGGAGATGTCAGAGTACCCTGCACTGGCACAATCGGCCCCTCAAGGCAGGAGCTCTCGCTCGAATTTGAGAATGCACCGATGATGCCCTTCATGGGCAGATTTACCACCTTGGGGCGCAAGGTGCAGTATTCTAAGGAGCTGGTCTTCAGGTCCCAGTCCGGATTTTTTGAAGCTCAAAAGTTAGAGTTTGATATGGCGCCAGTATTTGAAATCTACCATGTCGAGCCTGAGACAATAAATCATTTAAAAGGTTGGTGGACTACCAACACTACATTGTGGCCGCTGCCCAAGCGAGTCTACTTCAAGCCGCTGGGGAAGGATGGTCTTTTTACCGTTCATGCCGCCGATTCTCGAGACGCTTCAAAACCTGATGCTGAGCCGCTAAAATTTGTCACCGTCGATTCAAAAGGTGCACTCAGATTTGGTAACCGAGTGGGAAGACTAATGATTGATTTCGATAAGACGTGGATCAATGTTGATGGCACCAGTGCCGGCGAAAAGATTCATTAGTGCACTACTTACTCGACTCTGTGTCGTTCACTCAAATAACGTCTATGCGCCAGTATGCCTGTCATGCACTGGAATGCGACAGACAATTTGTCGTATATGTTTTTCCGGCTCCCGCGTATATGCTTGAGCGATATCCAGTGGCACAGCGGTTGTAGACCCGCCTCTGCCGATTGGCATAATCAACTTCTATCCGAGTTCTTAACACTAACTAATTTTGTTTTATGAATGGTGCCGGAAGCGCTGCAACAAGGGCTTTTCGCCGTCTGAGCCGTTTGTATTGGATTGTTTTCGCTTGTCAATTGGCACAAACACCTAATAGGATCGTCTTACTTACTACGTTTAGTTTTTGCTTGCAATAAGGCTAGAGTCAGATGTCAGAGACAACCGTCAGGCCGACTTTTACCAGGGTCATGTCAAAGCATGCCCGGGCCGAAGCTGCCCATGACTCCCGTCGCCATAGTCACGCCGCACCGCCTGTGGTTGCTGCACCCGCTTTGGTAAGGGTTGCGGCGTTGGCAGCGACTGCACCTGTCCCGGCAAAATCTGCCCCGGCAGCATCTGTCCCGACAGTTTCGATGTTAACTCCGCCTTTGACGAGAGCGGAAGAAATTGTCAGAGCGATGATCGCTGCCACCAGATTTTCGGAGGAAGGGACGGCCAATCTCACGCAGGGCCGGTTTAACGAGGCCGAGAGGCTGTATGTCATTGCTTTAAACATCACTGAGAAACATCTTGGTGCCACAAATCACGGTGTGACAAAATCACTGGAGATACTGGCCACGTTCTATCTTACTCGCGGCAACTATGAGCAGGCCGAGCCGCTTCTAAAACGTCTGTACAGCATTCGCCTGACGCAGCACAAGGATGGGTTGAAGGCCGAAAGTGAGTTTCAAGCGCGAGAAAATTATTTACTAATGGCGCTGACGATAGAGAAGTGTTCCAGCTGTCTGGAAAAATTAGGACGGCTGTCCCAGGCTGAGTCTATCTATCTGACCTTGCTGAAGCGTCAGGAGGAGCATTACGGACGCGAACATGCCTTCACCCTTGATGCCCTCGAGCGGTTGGGGCAGTTTTTCCTGCGGGCCAGGGTCTACGGATTGGCACAGGTGGTGTTTGAGAAGCTCTATGAAACGAAATCTAAATTGCATGGCCCTGATTCAATTGAGGTGAGCTCGGTACTATCCAGCCTTTCGCTTATCTACAGCAGCCTGGAAATGTTTTTTGATCAGATTGCGGTGCTTGAGCGGCAGGTGTTTTTGCTCGACACTATTCATGGTGGCACTGGTTTGTCTCTGGCATCAGCCCTAACTCGTCTTGCCGATGCATTATCAAATGCCGCCAGGGACAACGGCGTTGGAGATCTGATTGAAAGAGCGGAGCTGACCTACAGACGCGCGTTAACCATTTATGAGCGCCACTACGGGCCACTTACACCGACTGTCGTGAGCTTGAGAAACAGACTTAAGTCTCTTCAATAGTGCGGTTGCAAGGGGCAAATCAACACTGTCTGCCAATCATGCGATCAGCTAATACCCATTGCCCATCGTTGCTTTGTAGTAATCGTTGGTGGCAGCGTAGCACTGGCAACTAATGTCTTCAAGACCCGGACGATCTAGTACAAGGACCTTGCCTCTGACGTAGCTGATAAAGCCTCGCTTTGCCAGTGTAGTGGCGGCAAAGTTGACGCCGGTGCGTGAGACACCAAGCATTTTCGCCAGAAATTCCTGGGTCAGGAAAAACTTTTCGAAATTGCATCTGTCATGAGTGAGAAGCAGCCAGCGAGCACAGCGCTGTTCCACCGAATGCACAATGTTGCAGGCAGCATTGCGAGACACCTGGTCGAATTGTGTGACCGCATAACGGTGGCATAGCCTCTTCAGCTCGGGATGTTTCTCAAGCAATTTGAGAAATTGTTCGGTCGACAATCGTAAGACTGAGCCTTCGACCTGGCAGTAGGCGAGAGCTTCCACCTGGTTGACACCGAGTGCCAGGGCGGCCCCGACGCAGCCTTCTCTGCCGACCGTACTGACTTCGATAAATGAATCGTCGACCGGTTTGAGTATGGAGATGACGCCGTTCTCGGGAAAATCAATCGACAAAATTGGCTTACCCGGCCGGAACATCTCGTCGCGCAGATCTACGTAAACCCTGTCGCAGGCTCTAACTAGAGGCTCTGCTACCGTCGTTGGCAGCAGTTGAATGATAAGGTTTGTCGATGTCGGTTGGGCAGCCATATAGCCACGCGTTTGAAAACAGGCGGATTTACAAGGTTTTGGTCTATTACTCTCACTATGTCAGAAATAACACTATTAATGTGCTTGGCATCACGAGAATCTGTTCTGATGCGAAGTTACGTCACTCCGGTATGTTGTCGATGCAACACAGCGAACCTCAATGTTGACAGCTGTCTCAAGCACTTTAGAGCCGTCAGACCAACCCAAACTGCCCAGACAGGATTTTCAAACAAGAAGAAACGTGTCGAGTCTCTGTCAGGGGCGGACAGATTGAAAGGCATGCAAAATGAGCTTGCCATGCCGATTTTTCCTGCAATCGAGTCAATCCATGCTCCGCAACACTGGAGCAAGTTACTCAGTCACATTGGTGAGGGCAAGAGTATGTGAAAATGCGGAGCCGGAGTGCTAGTGACATTGCGGACTGTGTAGTTCAGTGGGATTGCTGAACCTGAGGCAGGTTTTCAAAGACTTGCTTTGGTGTCCGGAGTTCCGGCTGTCCCTGTGCGAACATGCCAGCAATCGTGTCAAAGCATTCGCAGCTGGTCCTCTCAAGATTATCGCGATCGAGAATGGTTATATGGCCCCGGCTAAATTTGATCAGCTCTTTTCTGGCGAACTTGGACGTGGCGATGCTCACCCTCGTGCGTGATACTCCGAGAATTTGCGCCAAAGAGTCCTGGGTGAGAAAAAACTGATTGCGGTCACAGCGCAAGGACGTCAGCAAAAGCCAGAGGGCGCTGCGCTGTTCGATCGAGTGCTCAAGGCTGCAAGCTCTGGACACCGACAGCTGATTGATCAGTCCTTGCGAGTAATGCAAACAAGCTTGCTGCAACTCAATGTGCTTTGAAAAAAGCAATTGAAAATCTTCAACGGCAATTCTAAATGCGCTGCCGGGAGTGTGGCACGCCGCAGTCAATATGCTTGTATCGAAACCCAGGACGCACTCGAGGCCGAGTATTCCTTCTCTGCCGACGGTGGCAATTTGTACCGATTGGCCGTTGGCAAATGTCCTGTCCCTGGTGATGATTGCGTTTTCCGGGAAATAGACGGCTGGAATCGGTCTTCCCTCCTGGTATAGCGAGACGTCCCTGGTCAGGTGAACGTGCCGGCCATGACTCAGAACTGAATGCAAAACACTTGGTGGCATGCGTCGCAGCAGCACATTATCCGAGTGCAAAGGCACTTCGACTATCGCCTGTCTAAAAGAGGTTGTTGCGTTCATACTTTGAGTGCCACCATAATCAATGAGGGATCTGACAAATCGTATAAGTCGTCCAGGTCAGCTGAATCGAGCAGGCCCTGAGTAAGCCTGGATTCCTGCTCGCGCGCCAGCAAATCTATGATTCTGTCGATTGTCTCGTCACTGGCCGGGCTGTCAGGTCCCCAGATGATCTCTTGCGCGTCCAAAACAATCAGATATATTTCCTCAGCCCGGTCGAAACAGCCGCGTGCCGTGTACCAGTCTGCCACGCCAAATAACGCCGCAACCAGCGCTTCATCGATCCTCTCAATGTGGACATTTAGCTCCATTGCTGCCAAAGCCGATTTGACGAAATGATCGATTAATCCGTGGTGCTCCGACTTTCTTGCATAAGAGAGACCGGTAATGGTCGAACAAGTGCTTCTATTAAACGTTTGCATGTGCTCCCCCCAGTTGTATGGGTGTTACTTTCCAGCGGTACAAACTTGTTGACCGATGCCGAGAGGCTAACATAAGGCTATTAAAATGTCATATAGCAATTTCCATAAAAGATAGGGGTTTCCTCTAGTCGATGCCAAAAATGCGCAGCGGAATTATGTTTAGCGTTGACCATAAAAGTGAAATATTTCTTGAATTAGACTTGAAATGCCCACGGTTGCGGCTCCTCTAGTCGTCCTTTGCCTTGCGTTTTGCGGTCGCCCGGACCTACCAGCGCCGGCCTGCGCCTGCCGCCACCCTTGGCTTGTGGCTGATCAATTTCAAGAATGGCATATAACCTGATGCGTCATCTTGTTCACTGGCACCATGATATTGCCAAAAAAAAATTTCTGCGGCTAACTGCGGTTGGAGCCTGCGATTAACATCGATGGAGTGGTGCTGCCAACGCTGCTTGCCACGGTGGTCAAAAACGCCACGGTCAACAGCGCCGAGGCCAACAACTCCGTGCTCAAAAACGCCGAGGTCAAGCGGGTTAATTAGTCGGTATTGCGGGCGGTGCCGGAGCCGGTGCCTGTGCCTGTGCCGGTACCAGTGCCGGTGCCGGTGGAAGTGCTTTCGGCGGCAGCTTTCGAACGGGCTGTAGCGTCGCTGTCCGTTTCCACCAGTGATCCCTTGCTGAAGGTCAAGGGCGGTGTCTTAACGACCTTGCGGCCGGCAAACATAGGCATCATCGGCACCCAGTGATCGACATAGTCGAGGCGAAGTTTACCGTCAGCATCCTGGTAATACTGCACCAGGATTTGATCAAATCGCCAACCTTTCTTGGCCAGCATATCTGCGCCGTGCTGGCTCATGCCGCGCGCGCCGTTGCCGGGGCCACGGTAGGTGAAGACCCAGTTGTTACCTTCTTCGCGCACATCTAATATGCCTGCTGTCGCCAGACCGAGCATTCTTGCCAGGGCCACTCCATAGACCTGGCGCGAATTTTTTGCACCCATGATCTGGATTGAATGCGCATTGCCCTGCGGGTCGGTCACCATTACAGTGACACCGACAATGTCCTTGATCCCGGTCAAGCTCTCGAGTTTGGACTGCGGTACGCGGGTGACGCGTATATTGAGATTTTCGTAGTCGTCGCCGACCCAGGCGCGGTAAAAACCAGGTTTGACTTTGTCGGCATTTTTGAGAATCAGGCCGCGCGTCTGCATAACCGCTAGCCATGTAGAGTTTGCTTCGACCTGCATTCCTTTATACGCCTGGTCGCGCACGTCGGGGACGAGGTCAAAACCTTCACTCTTCCATTTTGAGCCGGCACCCATATGCGCCCAGGCATAGCTGCGGGCTGCAATTGCCTGGCATTTGAGGGCCTCGGGGTGCCAGCTTGCCGGCATCTCGGAGGGCACTACACCAAGGAGATATTCTTCCAGATCCAGTACATTGACTGCGGTGATACCGTTGGAGAGGCTGATGATCTCCAGGCTGCCGTGCCACCACTTATTGGCTGCCCATACCCTGTAGTCCGGTGCCGCTACGGTAGCGCGGCGGTCGAAGGGCAGGGGGAAGCTCTGGCCGGTGGCTAGCTCGGTGATCTTGCCCGGCGACAAGCTATATACCATCTGCGGCTTGAGGGCAAAGACAGCGCGGTTGTCGACAAAAACGGCCCCTGGTGACCAGACCACGACGCGTATGCTGGACACCCTCGTCTGCAGACCGATGCGGATCGGATGGATCATGGGCTCGTATGGGCTAAAGGCAATTAAAGTTGGCGTAGTGCTGCCGGCAGACTTGGCTGTACCCTTGGCAGCGACAGTTGTGGTTTTGCCCAGGCTTGCTACTTGCGGCACGAAATAGAGCAGGACCATCACCAGTGCTACATATGCACAAAACAATGGCCCCTTGTAAACTTTAGCCAAGCGCAAAAATGTTCCTTCTTCGCGCAACACTTCCCCCACAGCCCAGATAGTTTTCCTAACGTCGATGATACTATGAAGGAGCTTTCTATCTATGAAGAAGCCTCGATCTATGAAGCATCTTTCTATTTATCGAGCCACTGTCTATCTCCTCAAGTGTTGAAGATGAAAAAACTACTGATAGTCGACGACGAAGTTGATATCGCAACCAGTATTCAATACGTCCTTTCGCAGGAAGGCTTCTCCACCCTCATGGCTCACAATGGGCTGCGGGCGCTGCAGCTGTACGAAACCGAACGGCCGGACCTGATCATCCTCGATTTGATGATGCCTGAGCTTGACGGATATGAAGTCTGCAGGCGCATCCGCGCAGGCGACAAGCGCACGCCAATTTTGATGCTGACGGCACGCACCAGCGAAATCGACACCGTGGTCGGCCTCGAGCTCGGTGCCAATGACTATGTCGCCAAGCCGGTCCGCCTGCGCGAGCTGGTGGCGCGGGTCAAGGCGCACCTGCGTGAGACACCGCAAGTGACCGAACCCACGGCCAAGGGGCTGCGCCTGGGCGAGCTCTTTATCGACACCGATAGCCGCACTGTGACGGTGGCTGAGAAAGAAGTAGATCTTACTTTTAAAGAGTTTGAACTCTTACTTGCTATGGCTAAGCAGCCAAATAGAGTTTTTTCGCGCGATCAGCTTTTTGCTCAGGTATGGGGTTCTGATTTTCTTGGCGAAAGCCGCACAGTGGACGTGCATATCCGCTACCTGCGCGAAAAATTAGAGGCCAATCCCAGCCAACCCAAGCACATATTGACCGTGCGGGGTGTTGGATATCGCCTGGTCTGGGATTAAAAAAACATCTATGGGAATTCCCCCACTGTGAAAGCCGAAATGGCTCGATTCCATTTGGCTTTGCGTACTTTTCCCAGTGACAGCATCTCGCCCCCTGCATAGACTGAAACGTGTCAAATGACGGCACACATTTTTGGCGGGTTAATGGGTATCAGATGAAATCTACGGCAATCTTCGTTGGCGTTAACGTAGCAGCTTCAATCCCGATTGCATTTTGCCAACAGGCAATGGCGGCAGACGGGACGACGCAACTCTCCGGCACGGCTGACTTTCTCAAATCATCATTGGCAAAAAACTCGGACCAGGCAACGGCCAAGTCCATGCTGGCAGGCGAGCCTACGTTTAGCTCGTCACGCCGCCAGCTCAGGATCAAGCGCGACCTGACGCCGAGCGAGACATTGTCGAGCCCGCGGGCCATGGCTGCGCGCAACACACTGGCTCCCATCAACGGCATTAAACTGCGGCCCTTCGTCGCCAACCGCGCTCTGCCCAGTAAGGCTGAGCTGCAGGGCGGACTTGGTGGCACGATGGCGGCGCAATTTGACAGCGGCGCCGATCCTTCCAACCTCAGTGCTGCCGTCAGCGAAAACAATTACATGACGCCCCAGGTGGGCCAGGACTACCCTAGCCCAGGCTACAGCGACTACCGCCCCGGCGACCAGCACATCATCAACCGCGCCCGCCTCAAGGAAGCCGCACGTGTAGCTTCAGGCTACGACCGCCGCTCGGCGCCGCGCGCCATGCCCAACATATCGCCCTCGACACCCGGACAGGTGGGTGTGCCCTGCGCTCAGCAGGCCGTGGCGGACTTGCACGTTGGCAAAAAGGGAAGTCTCGGAGAATGGGGCCAACTGGCCAACGACATCAAGTCCGGCAATTTTGACCCGGCCATGCAGGCCGAAGCGGCCAAACTAGCCGCCAACAACGGCGCCGACATGGAACCAAAGCAGACGGGCACGGCCGGACCGGCGCCCTTTCCGCTCAACCTCCTGCCCGAAGCCAGCCTGAAACAATTCATCGGCACCACGCAAGCACCGGGCAAACGGCCGGCGCCCGGCGCTCCCAGCTATTTCGGCTCCTGGAAGGGTGCCGGCTCGATAGCATCCAGCAGGCCGGCTCTGCAGCCGTGCGGATTCCATTCTAATCTTGGTGGTAGCGGATTTCACGGCAACAGCCAGGCGCATATAATCAGCTCCTCAGCCTTCAAAAGCTACGCGCCCATGGCCATGTCCAACCACCGCGTCATGCCCACCCAGCCAAGCGAATTTTCGGCCGGTAAGCACATAGCCCAAAATGTCCATGCTTCGTCGAGCGTCAATGTGTCTACATACGGACCTTACACGACCTCGCACGCTACCTATTAGACTGCAAACGTGCCAGCCCGTCTGGGACAGCCAGATTCCATCCGGCCTGGGACCGTCGGCTTCCATCCGGCCTGGGAAAGCCAGATTCCATCCGGCCTGGGACCGCCGGCTTCCAGCCGGCATTTATAGCGCGACACTGATTAAACTGGCTCTGGTTGGGTGGTTACTGACCTGCTGGATTTTGAGAAATCGTTAGGGACTGCTCTGACTCTGGCCCTGGTGCCTGCTCCTGCTCCTTTGCCGATCACACAGTTTTTTCAAAAGCCGCCAGGATGGCGGCGCCCCCAGGATCCGCCCGTGCCGGTCGATGGCTCGATTTTAACGAAAGCCGCCCGGGTGGCGGCGCCCCCAGGATCCGCCCGTGCCGGTCGATGGCTCGATTTTAACGAAAGCCGCCCGGGTGGCGGCGCCCCCAGAATCCGGCCCCGGCGCATACTTCCAGGCACCCGTCCCAGGCTGCGCTCCCTGCTTTTGTCCAAAAAATCGGCGCTGGGGATAGATACCTAAGGTCAAGCAGGTAAAATGACTATCCTAGGGCAGCTTATATATAAGAAGCGCAATTTTCGAGGTTTCCGATGACGGACCCAGACCGCAAGCCCTCAAGGCGCGGACACAAAAAGCAAAATCAGCCGCCCCCCGTCCAGACCAATGTGGACGAGCTGGCTAATTTTGCCTATGAAAGCCTTCTGGCCGGCCGCTTCGAAGACGCTGAAGACAGCCTCAAGAGAGCTATCTCACTGGTCGACCCAAACAATCTGGCATCACGGGCGGTGCTACTCACTTATTTTGGCCAGAGTCTGAGGCTGCTGCAAAAGTTTGAAGAAGGCCATGCCAGCCTGGGCCAGGCAATTGAGTTGGCGCGCAAGGCCTCGCTTTTAGCCTGTGAATTGCAAGCTCGCCTGTTTCTCGCTGAGATGCTCAAAGACTCCGGTCAGATGGCCGAATCAGCTAAACAGTTTGAGACGGCCTTCCAGGCCGCCTCCTTTCTCAAGGATGACAGCGCCATAGAAATCGCCGCCGGCAACTTAGGCTCAATCCATCTCGCTACCTGTCAGTTTGAACTTGCCTCCGACTGGTTTACGACCGCACTTACTATCGCCCAGGTGGCGCGCAGCAAAAACGTCAGCCTCTGGCTCGGCAGTCTCGGCCTGACAATGTCCGAGCTTGGCCAGTTTGAAAAATCGGTCGACTGGTACCGCCGCGCATTTTTAGAAGCCGAACTCAACTCCGACGTGCTCACCATGTCTATTTGCCGGGGTTCCGAGGGCAATGTGCGCTTCGAGCAAAAACAATACGACCAGGCCGTCGATCTTTATAAGGAAGCAAAAGAGTTAGCCCGCCCCGTCGACAAACGCCGCGAAGGCATCTGGCTGGGCAACCTGGGCGTGGCCCTCTCGCGTCTGGGCAGACAGGACGAGGCCGTGGCCCACATAGGCGAGGCAATCGAGCTGGCTAAGGGCCTCAAGGACGAGCAATCGCTCGCTGCCCATCTCGATAGTCTGGGCGACTGCTACAAGGCCAAGGGCGAAACACAGAAGGCCAGTGCCAGCTATGAAGAAGCGCTGGCGATTGCGCGCAGGATTTGCGACCATCTGGGCGAGCGCATCTATCTATCCAACCTGGGCCGACTCAAGGCGGAAGGCGGGGAGCTGACTCCGGCCTTCGAATATTTTGCTTCGGCCTGCAATTTGTTTGACGAGCAGAGAAGCTCAATTAAGTCGGACGATCTCAAAACCAGCTTTGCCAACAAAGGCCAGGAGCTATATCAAGACGTGATCGCCACCTGCCTCAAGATGGGCAAACGCGTGGAAGCCCTGGAATATGTCGGCCGCGCTAAGTCGCGCGCCCTGCTCGATTTGCTCAGCAATTCGCCCATTGATGTAAGCGATCTGGTGCTGGCCAGCGAAAACGAAGGCAAGGCAGCAAAAGCATCCGGTGCATCCACTGACGGTGCAAGCGCCGGCGGCGAGCCCCTGGCTCTGAAACAACTGATTAACCGCGAGGCCAGCTTGCGGGCCCAGATCGCTCAACTGGAGCGGCTCTACTGGCAGGGCGATAGCCAATCCGGCAATGATTCTTCCAGCGGCAGTGGTGGTGGCACCGGTGGTGCCGGATCTACACGCGGCGCCATTATGCCTCGGGAGGACAGCGCAAGACTCTATGGCGAATGGCGCGATGTCTTAAATCAACTGCGTCGCAGACATCCAAACTATGCCAGTTTGATCAGTGCTTCGACACTGACCTATGGCCAGATGCAGGCTATGTGGAAGGACGGCGTATTGCCTGACGACACCTGCCTGGTCGAATTTTATTTTCCTAAAGAATATTTGCTCGTTTCTGCCATTACAGCCGACTCCGCTGGTCCAATTACCCATGTGATACTCGAAGACGAGACTCTCGAATCTTTGCGCGAGGACCTGGCTACATTTTTAGAAATGAGCGCCACCGAAGGATGGGAGGTGCCGCTTAGCCTGTGCAAGCGCCTCTACAACAAGCTTCTGGGGCCGGTCATCAAAGACCTCCCGGCGCATATCAAACGTCTTGTGCTGGTGCCGCACGCAGCGCTGTACCATTTGCCTTTCAGTGCTCTTCATGACGGCAGCGGATTTTTATGCGAAAGATTTTCGGTGAGCTATGTGCCGACTGTTTCGCTCATACCTATATTATCCAGGCAAAAAGCGCAGAGCGCAGCCGAACAAGGCATCGGTCACGAAGCCTTACCCGGCGCCGGCAATTATCTTGTCTCGGCAATTTCTGATTACTCGGCCACCAGGAAAAACGGTGTTGTTTTCAGCTCCAGGCTAAGGTCCGCCGCTGGTCTTGAGGATCTTGGCTATACCATGGAAGAGGCTCAATCGATAGCCACCCTCGGTGGTGCCACCACCGGTAGTGCGACACTTTTAACCAACGAACAGGTCAAAGAAAACCTTCCGAAAATGTTTGGCGATTATGACGTCGTCCATTTTGCCGGTCACGCGGTTTTCAACGCCGACGAGCCTTTGGCTTCTGGCCTGGTGCTCGCCGACGGCAGCATCCTTTCAGCCGGATCAATCCTCGAAGGCAGCGCCCTGCGAACGCGCCGAGGCAGGCTGCTAGTGCTTTCCGCCTGCCAGACCGGCGTCAACGTCGTCACCGACGGCGGCGAAATCCTGGGCCTGGCGCGGGCTCTAATGTATGCCGGCATGCCCAATCTCGTTCTTTCCCTCTGGGAAGTGGCCGACCGCTCAACAGCTGACTTGATGCAGGACTTTCATACATTCTTGCGCGCTGGGCATGAGAAAGGCTCCAAGGCAAAGAAAGTAACCATATCCGAGGCCCTCAGACAGGCGCAGCTCAAGGCAATTGCCGCGAAACAGCCGGTACATGCCTGGGCACCCTTTATCCATTTTGGCGTGGAATAGGTACAATACTCTCCTGTCGTCCGGCGGAGAACTATGTTTAGTACTTTCAGGCGTAGGGTCAGAGCCTATCGCGTCACCAGCACGTCAAATAAAGTACGAATGAACACAGCCGTTTGTGCTCGGGTCCTTTGTGCCGCCGTCCTGGCACTGGGATTGTCGGGCTTAATTGCCCAGGACGCTCATTCTTTTCCTTTATGGCCAAAGTCCAAAAACCAGGTCAAGGACCAGGATAAAAACCAGGATAAGAGCCAGGGAAAGAATCAGGATAAAAACCAGGGTAGGAGCCAGGGCAAGAACCAGGGCGAGAACCAGGACGAGAATCAGGGTGACATTCTGGAACCGGACAAAGACAAAATACATGGCAAGGACCAGAACCAGATAAATGACCCGTCCACCGACCAGGGCAAAGGTAGGCTCCCAAGGCGCCCTGACGATCAGGGCATTCCATCGGGTGCTAACCCAGATGCTGCATCGACGGCGGCTGCGACTGCCGCTCTGATCGATGCACAGATAAATAAGCTCGAGGCCGGACAGCCGAGCGTGCCTGTGGATTTCGTCCCGTCCATTAATCCCAACGGCAGTGCCAACCCATCGGGCAGTGCTAACCCCTCCAGCGGCGCCAATGGCTCCGGCGGCGTCACTGACGGTCTCAAAGTGACCGTCACTCAGGACCCGATGGCAATTTATCGCAAGTGCGGCGTCAACCCCGTTGAGGAGAGGAAAATCCGGGCGCTTGCCCAGGAATTTGAAGGTATGCAAAGGGTGCGGCTCAAGCTTTTGATGAATTTGCTGGCCGATCTGCGGCAGTATGAATTGCAAACCGATCCCGATCCCAAAGCTGTGATGGCCAAGCAAGAAGAAATCAACAAAGTGACGGATCAGATGGTAGTTGAGCGCATGAAGCTGCTTTTGTCGATACGTGACGTCATGACTTTTGATGAGAAACAGCGACTAGTCGAGACGCTCCAGAGAGAAAGGCGTTGATGTCTCGTCGCATCTTCTCGACACTGTTTTTGTGCATTGCCGCCGGCCTGGTGATGACACTCAGTCTTTCCTGCGATCAGCCGCAGACCGCCCACGTGGCGAAACCCGAGCGGGCAAGAGTGCTGCTTTTGCTCAACGTCAAAAGTAACGAATTTTTCCGCAAAATAGAAGAAGGTTTTAGAAAGGGCATGAGCCCTAAGATGCAGAGTGATTGTCAACTTGATGTGCACTATTGCTTGAAGCCATCCGATGTCGCATTTCAGCGCTCGGTGCTGGACCGCTATCTGTCGGATTATGTAAACGGCCAGGATAATCCATCGCTCAAGGCCGTCGTCATGACTCCAGCCGGCTCCGGCGATGAAGTCACGGCAGATATCAAACAATTACGGGACAAAAATATTCCGGTGGTGCTCGTCGACCTGGCAATTACGCCTGCAGCATTGCAGCGCGCTCATACCGACTACAGTGCATATATCGGTTCGCAAAATCGTGAAGGGGCAATTTTAGCTGCTGACGAAATGGCAAAGTGCCTTCCCGAAGGTGGTTCGATCCTTGTCCTCAACGGCGTGCCCGGCATGGAAGTGGCCAAGGAAAGGCGCATCGGATTTACCCAGAGACTGGCCGAGATTGGCAAACAAGGCCAGATGCCGTTTAAGGTCACCGAAAAAACAGCCGACTTTTTGCGCAGCCAGGCTCGCAGCACCATGGATGAGCTTGTCACCGAGGGACAAAACTTTGACGGTATATTTGCCGCCAACGATGAAATGGCTCTCGGTGCGCTTGAGGCTCTGCGCCAGAGACATATGCAGAGCAAGGTGGTGATGATTGGATTTGACGCGATTGAGGAGGCGACTAAGGCCGTAGCCGATGGACGCATGGCTGCCACCATAGCCCAGGACCCGGTCGGCATGGGCCAGAGGGCGGCACAGACTGTTGAGAATCTTTTGCAAAATAAGCCAGTGGAAAAAGAACAACGGCTGCCACCAAAGGTGGTTTCTGATTAATTGCTTGAGCGAGCGAATGCCGGACTTATGGTTTTGATTCCGGCACAAGTCCGCTAAATTGCAGCGTTGCGAAATTTTTGCTGAAATTGACACGACTTATTGAGCCGGTTGGCACCGCGATACGCCAGAAATTGCTGACCGGCATGTCCAGGGCCTGGACGATGATGGATCTGATGATGCCGGAGTGTGTCACCATGGCGATTTTCTTACCGGCAAACTCGTCGTTCAAGATCAAATGGTGCAGGCTCTTGCCGATGCGCTGAACCAAATCACCTATAGACTCGCCACCTGGGGGCGCATTATTTACCGGATCTGCACTCCATGCGTGATATTGATCAGGGTCGTTTTTTTTGATATCGAGATAGGTGCGGCCTTCCCATTCGCCTACGTGCCATTCTTCAAATCCTTTGACGACGACCGGCTTGAGGCCGGTCAGCTCAGCCAGTGGCTCGGCCGCCTGCGCCACTCGCACGGCCGAACCCGTGACAATCACATCCGGCTTAAAATCGACAGCCCATTTTGCCGCGGACCGTGACTGTTTGTTTCCTTTGGCCGTAAGGGGCATTTTTGCATCGCTATACAGCAATCCTAACTCGGTCGCTTCGGTATGACCGTGGCGGATAAGGAGTATGTTGGTTACTGTTTCTAGAGGATGAAGTAAATCGCCTTTATCCTTATCCTTTTCCTTTTCCTTCGTTTCAGCCTTCTCCTTATCCTGCATTTTTTCTATTTGCTCTGCGCTGCTTATCACTTCGCTAAGCTCGTGCTTGGCTTTGTGGTGATGGGATTCGTCGTGCTTGTGCTTCTTAGCCATTGGATTCACCCTGTGCAACACAGTCGCCTTTGAGTAGCTCTTCGCTATTGGCCGGCGGTTTCATGCCGTAGACGGAGCAAATGGCAAACAATTTTTCTACCGCGCTTTTTGGGAGCGGTTTGGCACCACCTAACAGTTCTGCAATCATCAGCGTCTTAGCATGATGCTCCAGTGTTTCCAAAAGATAATATGCATTCCAGATAGTATCGGCATAGCATAGGGCGCCGTGGTGATCGAGCATGACCACATTACTTTGTTTTACACCTTCGGCAATGCTTGCCGGCACTTCGTCCGTGCTTGGTGTCGCATATGGTGCCACGGGGATGACGCCCAGCCCGAGAATTGCTTCGGGCAAAATGCATTTTGTCAGTGACTTGCCTGCCACTGTAAAAGCGACAGCTGTGGTCGGATGTGCGTGCACAACGGCTGAAATTTCAGGGCGCAGCCGGTAAACAGCCAGGTGCATCGCCAGCTCGGTAGAGGGATGCTTGCCATTATTTTCCTTACGGGAAACAGGGTCGCCATCAAGATTTGTTACCACCAAATCAGATACGTTTAATGCGCCTTTGCAGGCTCCTTTGGGGGTAGTCAAGAGGTGTGCATCATCTAATCGAAGGCTGAAGTTGCCCTCGGTGCCGCATATGTACTCTCGCTCGTAACACAAGCGAGCGACTGCGACGAGGTCTTTGCGCGCCTGGGCTTCATCTAATCTAATCAAAGCCTGTTTAAACCTTTGGAAACCTTCACCTGCCGACCCTGCCGGAAAGCAACAAGGATGAGTATTATATACAGTCTGCCCCCTCGTTTGGCCGAGCGAGGCAAGATCGGGGAGACCCGCCAAAACTATGAAATGTCCTCAATGTTTAGTTAGAAATTCAGTCGCCGCACGTCAATGCAAGGATTGCGGTACGAAGTTTGCGCGCAAAGGCGTGCCGAAGCCGCTCATTTTGGGCGGTGTCGGAGTGGTCGCCGTGCTTGGCCTGGCTGTTGCTGCCTTCAGCATCGTGCCGGCGGCCTTTGACCCCGAAACCAATTTGCAGAAAGTCGCCAAAAAAGTTGCCGCCGGACCCAAGTCAGGGTCCGACGCCGAGCACATCAAGGCTGAGCTGGAAAGCACGATGAAGGACTTTTTGGAGAAGGACTCCAAACTTTCGACCGCCGACCTGACTGCCAAATTGCAGAAAATTTTCCCCAACTCGGCCTTTGAGACGCGCGTCTTTGACTTGCCGCACAACCTGCGCCTGGTCGAGATCGACACGATGTTGCAGGCCACTGACTATCTGATTAGCGGCAAGCACGTGGCCGTGCTGCGCAACTTTGAAGTATTTGAGACGGCCAAGGTCGTACCGGATGGAGTGGGTAGTGATATCACTCTGCTCGGACATAGAAATGCCCAGGCCGGTCACAGGCCGCAGGTGCGGGTCTTTGCGCTCCTGCCTGATGGGGTAGCCGACAGGACACAGGAGAGCGTGCCGCCGATTTCGGGGGATGGCAACGCTGTATTTGCCACCAACGGCAAGGACATCAATTTAGACCTTTCGCTGATGAGCAAGGCCAGTGAAGAAAGATTGTTTACCATTGAGACCCTGTCGAAGGGTGTTTTGAGCGATGAGACAGTTAAGTCCAAACTGACGTTGAAAAACGGCAAATATGAACTGTCCGAGGAGCTGGGTAAGAGCCCATTTGCGGCTCTGCGCGCCACGGCATTTGTGCTAGCTGATCCAAGCGCTAAGGAGAGATTTAAAAAGTACTTTGCCGAGGGCACTCTGGGTAGTGCCACGTCGCTTGGTAAACTCAAGGTCGATCCTCCCGTGTTTACGGTGAAGAAAATCGGCAGCACCAAGGGTAGTGCTAGCTCGAGTAATAGTGCGAGCTTCAGCTCCAGCTCAAACAGCGGCTCGTCATCGAGTGACGACAGTTCGAGGCATAGCCGCCATCATAGCCGGCATAGTCGCCATCACCACCACGACAATGACGATAATAGATCTGCTCCTGAAACTGCGTCTTCCGGCGGGAAATCTGCTCAAGGAGGCGTAGCTTCGGTCAGCGCATCTGCTGTGCCTGCCGCCAGCTATACCTTCTTATTGAACAATGCCCAGGATGCATTTGAAGTTGCGATGGCCAGACGCGACGGGCGTTATCTTGTCACCTCGGTGAAGCGCGTCAAGGCTACTAATGAAGGCTCCGATATGGTGGTGACAAAACCAGCCGATGATGCCACCAAGTCGCAGCCACCTGTTGTTGACGATTCAAGCAAGAACAGCAAGGTCGTGACCAGGGTTGACGAATTTGGCTCAAAGAAAATCGTCAGCCAAGATAACACCGACACTAGCAGTAAGGTGACGATCAAAGAGGCCACGAAGGACTCTGGCTCTATTGCTTCTAAAGAAGGCGACAAGGATAAGAACAAGAGCAAAGACAGGGACAAGGCTAAAGACAAGGACAAAGACAAGGACAAAGATAAATCCAAGGTCGCCCTGATCTCTCCTTCGACGGCCCCAACCGGTGAAGACACTGAATCTCATAAACAGATAACGCCCAAGGTAGTTGAGAAAAAGGCTGATGCCGAGAGCGGCATAATATCGAATGCGCTCACGACACCTTCGATCAAGGTGAGACGTGGAGCCTCGACCGGCTACCGCTCCGTCGGCGAGTTGAAGCGTGGGGCTCCCATCCAAATTATTGGTAAGAAGGACGGCTGGTACAAGGTACAACTCGATGGTCGCGAAGGCTATGTCTACGGCGGCTTTGTCGACACCAAGACCCAGGACGCATACGCAACGGCCACTGTGCGCCGAGGCAAGAGCGTTAAAGATGACCGTGACCGGACTATCGGTGAGGCCCAGACTGGGGACAGGGTTGTTGTCATTGGTCCACGTACCAACGACAAATATAAGGTACAGCTCTCCAGCGGCCGGACCGGCTATCTGGACAAAGACGCAATCGACGGCGGGGCCGACAAGTCCGCTGACAAAGGCAACGACGCCCCACCCATGGTCCCTTAACGAAATTTGTAAAGCCGGGCTGGTGCATGATATAGTGGCAGTTTAGAGGCCTTGGAGGCTTGTGTTGTTGGATTTCGGGACGTAGCGCAGCTTGGTAGCGCGGCTGCTTTGGGAGCAGTAGGTCGCAGGTTCAAATCCTGTCGTCCCGACCAGATATAAAACTTAGACCTTGTAAGCGTTCCGACCGTCGGAGCGCTTTTCATTTTAGGGCATGCAGTTACGATCTTGTAGGCACGGTGTAGGTACTTGGCGGGCTTACAAGATCGACCTGGTAAGTCATCGCTGTGCCACCAAATGTGAAACCACCCATTCGGCGGGCCTCAGCAGTCGCGCTTAACACGGCCGCCACCGTTTCGGACTAGCCGGCCTTGCCACGGCCACGCCGCAGCCTGAGCAGAACGCAGAGGACGCCAAAGAATAGTACTGAGCATATAACGGCGCTAAACATCACCATCGTAAGATGTGCGTCCATTACTGGACTGTCGCGGAAGATCCGACACACAGCATAGGTACCGCCTCCCAGGCTGTTGTATGCCTCGTGTGCGGTCATAAGGAAGAATATAGCTAGTGTAACGGCACCAGCTAACCCAGCGCGGGCCCCCCATTTAACAGCGGGATAGTTCAGATGTTTCATACTCTAATCGTATCACCGTTGGTTACCGGGAGCCCCTGGGGGCTTCGTACATGTGCGGCTGTTTGAAATCACCTATGGGCAAGTCGTCATAAGGTTTCCGGCTTGGCTGATTTGCCACCGTACATACGAGTACAAAGACAGACATCAGCGCCACCAGCACCATGCATCCAATTGAAAATCTTGAATACCATCTAACGACTGGGAATAGCTGCCGTTTCATATAAATGGCCTACCGTGGGTCTTTCCAAACATAGCAACGTATCGGACGATTGGCATAATAGTTGCTCTTCAGCACTGCTTCAGTCATGCACTTGTTTATCCACCCAAAGAGCACCAATATCCCAAGTACCATGCAACCGACTATGGACAGCCAGGAACCACGCTTTGAATACTTGAACAATACACGTTTCATACTTCTATCGTACCACCGGCCAGCCAGCCGCCCTAGCCAGCCTCGATAACGTTGCCGCTTCGAACTAGTTGTTTTTGCGTGCTACATCTCTTAAGCTGACCGTTCTTGTGCGCGGTCTCAAAAACAGATGCTAGGCAAAGGGCAAAAACAAATAATGAAGCCTGAACGGTCAAAAAAAATAGTCCCAGGCGAGCCAAGTCCAATTGCCAACTTTGCAGCCAGGCGGGCACAGCAAAAAGAATGAAAATGAGCGGGCTCAAGCGAGCGCCCAATTTGATCACGGGATAGGCTAGCTGTTTCATAGGTCTATTTTACCACCGCCTACGATGCCACCGCCGCCCTAACCGGCTGGCGTCGCCGCCACTGCGGCCTAGCTGCCCGTCCACAGCCTTGGCGGGAATTCGCAGAGAAATATGCCGGCCCATTTGGGATAGGCTCTGCGCAAGCCAGACGTATTTCTATTGGGGTGGGGCATCGTTGCGGGTCTGGCGTGATTGTATACATCGTGCCTTTGTCGCCACCAAGACGACTGCTCGGCCCGGCTAGGCTTTCCATAATCGCCCACCCAAGTCCTATCAATTTTCGCCCGCTCTATAGTGTTGACCCCAAGCGGATCGACAGCCGGTAGACAACTTATGTAATGGCGCACCTGAGCAGTCATTCTCTCGTTCTGTGTTAGAGGGTGGGGGCCGCAGCCAGTAGCATTGTGAGGCCACACGCAATTCGCTAAATAAATCAGGTTAAGCCCAGCCAGTAGACCACCAGCCAGCGAAAGGCGGGCACACAGTCTAATCCAAGGATAAGTTGAGCGCTTCATACGGCAACCGCATCACTAATGCCGGCAGCGTAACTGGCCCTGACGGCGCTTCTCGTGACCTGGCCTTGATCGAATAGCTTTGCTATCCAAGACAGATACCAGGCATAAAACACCGAAAAAACTACAATGCTTATCGACCAGCGCGGATCTATGAAAAGTAGGCGGTGGGCGCAAAGCAGTATAGCCTTAAGGCTGCCCCCACATAACAAGTCATCTGGTATAAAGTACCAAGTCACGAACGTCCCGACCAGTGCTAGCCGGGCGCCATATCGCACAAGCGGATATAGGTTGTTTTTCATGCTTTTATCCTATCACCGCCTTCGAAGCCCTGGCCATCGTGGTCCTACTATGCCACCGCCTGCCTGCCCAGCCGATCAACAGTGGCCGCCCAGGCTGTGGGCTAGCCGGTCAGGGCTGCCTATTTTCCGTCTGCCATTATGGGGCCAGTATCAATAATGGTAAGGTTTCGGCCCGTCCAACTGCCCGTATACACAACCAAAAACACTGCCAGCGCCGCCGCCATCACCATACATGCAAGTGAAAGCCTTGAAGACCATTTGATGACTGGAAAAAACTGGTGTTTCATAGGTCCATAGTACCACCAGCCAGCCCGCCGACCGAGCCAGCTTCGATACTGTCGACGCCGTCGGTCAGCACTCGTGCCGGTTCTCTCGCTGCCGATAGCTGGCGAGTTTCTCAGACGAAGTCAGGGCCATTGTGATACATGCTCCAGAAAGAATTCCGGCACGAGACTTAATATGACCTGGTAAAATGTTGAGCCGGTAAATTATGTCAAACTCCACGACAATTCAAGTCTTATCTATAGTGAGCAATGACGATTGCAGGCTCAACTTGCGGGGATTTTTGGCCGGAATCGCTGGTGTATCGCTTGCTGACGAAGCAACCCACCCGTCAGAGGCGCTGCAAAAGCTAAAGAACAAACATGTTGATGTAGTTCTTCTTGATCTGGCAGCGCAAGATGTGGACGCCATCGAATTAACAAGGCAGATCCGACAATCACATCCGAGTGTCCGGGTCTTGATCACCACTGCCAGTAATAAAACGGAAGATATTTTTGCTGCTTTGGACGCTGGTGCAGATGGATATGGGCTGAAAGGCAATCACAAGGGTCTCGAAATGGCAATCAGGAGCCTGAAACTTGGCACCGTCTGGCTTGACCCCGGTATTGCCCAACAGGTTTTAGAGGTGATGGTCACAGCATCAAGCTCAAGTTCAAAAAAACGAACTTTGCCGACTGGACTGTTGTCTATACCGCTGCTGCCAGATGAAAAGGAACTTTTGCACGCAGTAGCATCGAGCAGCTGCGTGGATGGTGTCTGCATAGTTGATCCTGCCTTCGTGAGAAAACTGCGACGATTCGCCCCGTCTGATTAAAGCGGCTCCTACTCGTTGCCCTGCAAATGGTGGCACCTTACATATGCTCTGATTCAACACGCCAGGCACAATTATTTCCGGCATGGTTAAAAACAGTCGACTCAAATAGCCTGCGGGCGCGCCAGCAAGCTTGTGCTAATAAAAGGGACTTTCAGTGGGATTCCTCCCATTTGTTGCCATGGTTTTGCCATGGGCCAAGCAGACAATGCAATTACAGAGAGAAAGTACGTAAATACTGGAATTAATGGGAGGGGCAAATCCAATGTCTTTTGAATCGCAAGCAGAGCGGCTTACTGACGCTGCTAATAATAAAGACGGTTATACAGCGGCGAATATATTCAAGGAAGTGGGTTTGTGCCACATTAGTGACTTGATGAACGAGTATAAAAAGATCCCCGGTGCACCAATCCTGATATTGACTGATTTGGGCGAAGCGAAGGGTGGCGAATTTCTTAGCTTGGGGGCAAAGAATTGGAATATGTTCAATGCGGGCTCATTTAGCCCACTTGCACCTCAGTTTATCGTCCGTGACTGCGATAAATGACTTTCCTCCATGCGGCACTAATGTTCAATTTACTCTTCTTCTTGCCGCTGCCTTGGCACTTAAGCTAGCGCTCGGTGAAGGGCATAAATTGCGGAGCGTAACGATCACCGGCCTTGTGCTTGAGAGCCTGATCAATCACTGCGTGATCGGCCTCAGTCAGGACAAGGTCAACGGCTTTGCAGTTTTCCACCAGTCTGCTGATTTTGGTTGTGCCGGGTATGGGCACCACATTTTCTCCACGTGAAAGACACCAGGCAAGGGCGATTTGCGCCGGTGTTGCGCTGTGATTTTTGGCCACTGCTCGCACAGCTTCCACAACCAATAAATTAGCTTGCATGTTTTTTTCATCGAAGCGCGGATCAAGATTGCGAATGTCACCTTCTTTGATTTCTGTCTTGGCATCAAAGTGGCCGGTTAAAAAGCCTCTGCCCAGTGGCGAGTAAGGCACCAGGCCGATGCCCAGTTCGTTCAACGTAGGGATAATCGACTCTTCCAAATGGCGCTCCCAGAGCGAATATTCCGATTGCACGGCAGTGATTGGGTGTACGGCGTGCGCAGCTCTAATCCTCTCTGGGCCGGCCTCCGAGAGGCCAAGATAACGGACCTTGCCTTCCTTGACCAATTCAGCCATGGCGCCCACTGTTTCTTCAATGGGCACATTTCTGTCCACCCGGTGTTGATAATAGAGATCGATGACATCTACATTTAGTCGTTTCAAACAGCCTTCGGCCGCCGACTTTACATTTTTTGCGGATCCGTCAAGACCCATACGCTCACCATTTTCAATTTTGAAAGCAAATTTTGTGGCAATGATCGCTTGATCGCGCTTTCCTTTTAACGCCTTGCCGACCAGTTCTTCATTGGTGTATGGTCCATAGATTTCGGCTGTGTCGAAAAAATTGACACCAAGATCGAGAGCCCGGTGAATCAACTCGATCGATTCTTTTTCAGTCACACTTGTGCGATCGTAAAAAGCGCTCATGCCCATGCAGCCCAGACCGAGAGCCGATACTTCAAGCTCGCCCAGTTTTCTTTTTTTCATTGTTTCTGTACTGCTTCCCATTATTTACTCCTTACATTTTGTAGCCAGTTGTGGGTAGTCGGTGCTCAATGTGAGCCTTTTCCATTTGTCTAACTCCTGGTGAAACGCCTCCGTATGGCTTGATACACGATTAAATGCATCCTGGCCCAGCACTAGATGCAGTGGCGGCGCCTCTGAGTACACAGCTTCGATAATGGCCTCTGCCGCTTTGAGTGGATCCCCTGGCTGATTGCCGTTCATATTTTCCAATAGGGTACGCACTTGTCCGGCGCTGCCGGCATAGTCATCAATGCTTTCTGTGGTGTATCTAATTGATGAGTCGGTGAGGAAATCGGTGCGAAAGGCGCCTGGCTCGACCACCGTCACCTTGATACCGAGATCGCGCACCTCATGTGCAACTGCTGTGGACAAGCCTTCGACAGCAAATTTAGCGGCGGCGTAAAAGGCGTAGCCTCCCACCGGAGCAAGTCCGGCAATCGATGAGAGATTAACTATATGTCCACTGTGCTGTGCTCTCATAAAAGGAAGAGACGCTTGCATGACATTCACCGTGCCGAAAAAATTGACATTCATCACTTCGTTAAACTCATCGGGTGCGGTCGTCTCCATGGCACCCAGAAGCCCATAGCCGGCGTTGTTTACAACAACGTCTAACCTCCAGTAGAGATCATATGCTTTTTTTACAGTGGCAAATACCTGCTCGCGATCGGTCACGTCCAGGGGCAGTACGTGCAGCCTTCCTTTAGAGCGCTCGATATCGGCGGTGCCGCTACGTGTCGTGCCGATTACCGTGTGCCCAAGCAAAAGTGCCGCTTCTGCCAGGGCTTTTCCCAGTCCCCGAGAGATTCCTGTGATAAACCAGATTTTTTTTGTCGCTTCCATGGCAAATTTTCTCCACGCATCTCAGAGTTAGGGCCGGCCGCTTTCGCTACTTGTATTAAAACTCCTGACCCGTGTGGCCGCAATGCCAAAACCTGTCATATATTTGCCTAATCCTGCAAACTCCTGCACAAGTCGGCAATGGGCGGGTTAGTATAGAATCAGTGTCGCCGGAGGCATTTACAATGAAGGATTCTAACCACACACCTACGCCCAAACAGGCTCGCATGACAGAGTTGTTGGACCGCCTGGCTTCCACCGAGGGCGTCCATCATTCGACGGTGCTGGACGGCGTCAAACTGATGCGTTCGAACCACCACCGCCCCAGGACGCCGGTGCTCTATGACCCAAGCATTGTTGTTGTCGGGCAGGGGCGCAAACGTGGTTATTTGGGCGACCAACAATACATATATGATGCTCACAATTATCTCGTTTTGACAGTGCCAATGCCTTTTGAATGCGAGACCGAAGCCAACCCAAAGGAGCCGCTGCTGGCTTTTTCTGTGCGTGTCGATATGATTGTGCTGAACGAACTGCTGATGAAAATGGATCCCCGCTCCTTGCCCAAACCTGCCGATGCTGCGCGCGGCATCTACGCCACGCCGATGAATGAAGGTTTGACTGATGCCGCCATTCGTCTGCTGGAGTCCATGTTGGATCCGGCTGAAGCAAAAGTGCTCGGCCCTTCCATTATGCGCGAAATAACATATCGTGTGCTCTGCGGAGCAAACGGCGGCACACTGCGCGAACTGATGTCTGTAAATGGACGGGTTGGACAGATTCAACGGGCAATTGAGCGTATGCACGCCGAATGCGATCGGCCCCTCGATATTCAAACACTGGCCGATGAAGTTGGTATCAGTGCATCGGCATTCCACCATAAGTTCAAAGCACTGACCGCTACTTCGCCGGTGCAATATTTAAAAACAATTCGCCTGCACAAAGCAAAAATGCTGATGCTCAACGAAGGCATAACTGCCGGAGCGGCCGCCGAGCGCGTGGGTTATGAAAGCGCTTCTCAATTTAGCCGCGAATTCAAACGATTTTTCGGTGATTCGCCCGTCCAGGAAGTGGCTAAGATGCGTGGCTATATGGGCATGGAGCGACCCAGTCAGACCAATAAAACGGCATTGGCTGCGCTGGAGTCATGATGCGCATCTGGTCTTTTCTGTATTGACTGCCTCCGGCGCTGCCTCTACTCGGGAATTGTGGCTATCGCCCGGGAGAGATCTGTTATCAATTGGGGCATCTGGCCGTCATATGCACAGGTGGCCCGAAACATCACACCGCCAGTCAGATCAACGGGGTACGACTCATCACGTCCTGCCCGGTCGACGGCCGTCAACATGTGATGACCATCCCCTTCGCCTGCCACTTCCAGGGTGGCTTCTAGCTTGCCACCGTTGTAGCAGTTCACCGAGCCGGTTTCCTTAGCTTGCAGCAGTTGTAGCAGGTGTTGCGCGTCCTGCTTGGCCAGGAGCATTAAGCCGCTGCCTGTGCTGCCAAAAACGCGCAGCATGATCCGGTTGCCTGCAATGGCGACCTTGAAAGCAGATTCAAACACAGTCGATCCCCCTGGCAAAATCATTTGCTAGTTTCTCACGGATGCTGACCGGCAGGGGTCAGCACCAGGCGGTCAAGTATTCTCGCATCTATCGCTGCCCTTTGATCGGATAGTTCTCGATAAGGCCGCCTTCCTTGGAATAATGCTGCACCGCATATGGTGACAGCGCCGGTTTAACTGGGGCGAGAGCATTTAGCATTGCCACCATTAGAGCCAGGGCAACAAGGGCAAGTACAATCAGGAGGTGAATCGAAGTATTGTCTGAACCTGTCATATTTCCAGATGTCCGTCCATGGCGGCAAACCTACCTACCTTACAAGTATGACGACAAATTGTGGAATTTTCGTGGCATGACTCTTGCGGCCTGGATCTAAGCCTGTAATTGCCCCAGGAAACGTTCCTGCAGCACCAGGAGAAAATAAGCAGGCAAAGTCTGAACCTGTCCTGAGCTCTCCTAGACCAGCTAGTTATTTGCTGAGCGTGTAGCTTGACAATGGAGCAAAAACTAATCTGAGCGCCCGCCATTCATGGGCAAAGCTAGTTTTTTTAAATCTTGATCCATATAGACGGAACAAGTGGGCTCTGATATTTTTTACTTCTGCCAAATCGTAATTGGAAACCCATTGGAAGCACGAAGAGGCATCAGGAAATTTTCTCTGTCAGCAATGAGAACTTTTCCCAGGTATCTCTTTTGAAAGATTGCGCC
>Ga0207011_1044_pt1 | contig 26108 bp, 24 predicted proteins | sample Alteio_BWMinCont_79_FD_153466 | JGI IMG/M metagenome (GOLD analysis project Ga0207011, IMG submission 153466) | Enriched cells from forest soil in Barre Woods Harvard Forest LTER site, Petersham, Massachusetts, United States -... | ecosystem: Environmental > Terrestrial > Soil > Temperate forest >...
AGCACCCGTACGCGTGGCTCGCCCAGGAAACCCAGCTGCTGCTTTAACGTGTGTTTGGCCACCAGCGCTCGTATTTCTGCTTCGCGCATGCCGCGTGCCCGCGCCACGCGAGGCACTTGAAATTCGGCTGCTGCCGGCGAAATCTCGGGATCCAGCCCCGAAGCAGACGTAGTCACCAAGTCTACGGGAATCGCCGCGCCGGGATTTTCGGCGTGCAATTTGTCCACATCACCCTTGACGCGTTCGATCAGCGCACGATTGGTTGGCGCCAGATTTGGCGAACCAGACTGCGAGGCGTCGTATCCCGTCCCCGCTCCGAGGGCCGAGGATGGAACTATCCGGGGCGAGGAAAACATCTGGCCCAGCAGCTTCGAACCCACGGCTTGTCCGTTCTTCGCAAGCAAGCTTCCGTTGGCTTGCGCCGGGAACAGCAATTGTGCCAGCCCGGTCACGCCCAGAGGATAAAGCAAGCCAAAGATGATGGTCGTGACCAGAGTAAATAAAATCGCTATTCGCAGATTTTCCTTCATCCAAAATCTCACGCGAAGTGCAAATATGTGATCAACATATCGATCACCTTGATGCCGATAAACGGCGCAACGACGCCGCCGAGGCCATAGATCAGCAAATTCTGACGCAATAGCGCGGCCGCGCCGACTGGCCGGTAGCGCACGCCGCGCAGCGCCAACGGAATCAGCGCAATGATGATCAGCGCGTTGAAAATGACCGCCGACAAAATCGCCGACTTCGGGGTGGCCAGGCGCATTACGTTTAGCGCGCCCAAAACCGGAAAGGCTCCGGCAAACATCGCAGGGATAATCGCAAAATACTTTGCCACGTCATTGGCCACGGAAAACGTGGTCAGCGCGCCACGGGTGATCAGCAATTGTTTGCCAATCTCCACAATCTCGATAAGTTTCGTCGGATTCGAGTCCAGGTCCACCATATTCCCGGCTTCCTTGGCGGCCTGCGTCCCCGTATTCATGGCGACGCCAACGTCCGCCTGCGCAAGCGCCGGAGCGTCGTTGGTGCCATCGCCGGTCATGGCCACGAGCTTGCCCTTGGCCTGTTCGCGGCGAATGAGCGCCATCTTGTCTTCCGGGCGCGCCTCGGCCAGAAAATCGTCGACTCCTGCCTGCCTCGCAATCGCTGCGGCGGTCAGCGGATTGTCTCCGGTAATCATCATCGTATAAATGCCCATCGCGCGTAGATGGTCGAAGCGCTCGCGCATTCCCCCCCTTCACAACGTCGGTCAGCGCAATAACGCCAAGAGCGCGGCCGTTTTCCACCACCAGCAGTGGCGTGCCTCCGCCGTTGGAAATCTCGGCCACACATCGTTGAGTCTCAGGCGGCACCGTATTGCCACGCTCAGCGAGGTATTTGATTATTGCTTCTGGAGCGCCCTTGCGAATCTGGCGCCCGTCCAGGTCGACGCCGGACATGCGGGTTTGCGCGGAGAAGGGAATGAACAGCGGATTCAGATGACCGACTTCGCGGCCGCGCAGTCCGTATTTTTCCTTGGCCAAAACGACAATCGAGCGCCCTTCCGGGGTTTCATCGGCAAGCGAGGCGAGCTGCGCCGCGTTGGCCAGATCGGTTTCGCTTACGTTTGGGCAGGCAAGGAACATGGTCGCCTGTCGATTCCCCAGAGTGATCGTCCCGGTCTTGTCCAATAGGAGGACGTCCACGTCGCCAGATGCTTCGACCGCGCGCCCGGACATGGCAATGACGTTGCGCTGAATCATGCGGTCCATCCCGGCGATGCCTATTGCGGAAAGTAGGCCGCCAATCGTAGTGGGGATCAGGCATACAAGCAGCGATACCAGTACGAATATGCTCTGCGGTGCCCCGGAATAGATTGCAAACGGCTGCAGCGTGACGACCGCCAGCAAAAAAATAATCGTGAGCCCCGCGAGCAAGATATTCAGCGCAATTTCGTTGGGTGTTTTCTGCCGCGACGCGCCTTCGACAAGATGAATCATGCGGTCCAGAAACGTTTCGCCCGGATTGGAAGTAATGCGAATCTTGATCTCGTCGGAAAGGACGCGGGTCCCGCCGGTTACCGCGGAGCGGTCGCCGCCGGACTCGCGAATGACTGGCGCGGACTCGCCGGTGATCGCTGATTCGTCGACCGAGGCGACGCCTTCTATGACTTCGCCGTCTCCTGGAATAAACTCCCCAGCGGATACGAGGACGATGTCCCCAGAGCGCAGTTTCGAGCTGGGCACTTCATCCAGCGACCCATCGGCGCGCAGCCGGTGTGACACGGTCTCCGCTCGCGACTTGCGGAGAGTATCCGCCTGCGCCTTTCCGCGCCCTTCCGCCATGGCTTCCGCGAAATTCGCGAACAGAACCGTGAACCACAACCACAAGGTAATCTGCAGGCCAAAGCCAAATTGCCCCGCGTGCCGCATCGTATCCTTCACGAGTTCGAGTGATGTCAGCGCCGCGCCGACTTCCACCACGAACATCACCGGGTTCTTCACCATTGTTCGCGGGTGAAGTTTCGCGAAGGAGTCCAGGATTGCTCGCGTTACAATTTTCCTATCGCCCAGCAGATTGATTTTCTTTTGACCCGCGTGCTCCATGGGCTCCTCAGAAATCCGTCAGAACGCCTTTCCCGCCATCATCAGCAGGTGCTCAAGAATGGGTCCCAGGCTCAACGCCGGGAAGAAGGTCAGCGCTCCGACAATCAAAATCGTGGACACCAGCAGCGTCGTGAACAAAGCGCCGGTCACCGGGAACGTTCCTGCAGATTCCGGGACGGTCTTCTTCTTGGCCAGACTCCCGGCGATGGCCATGATCGGAATAATCATGAAGAACCGGCCAAGCAGTTGCGCGACTCCCGTCGAGGTGTTGTACCAAAGGGTGTTTGCGTTGATACCACCGAAGGCCGACCCATTGTTTCCCGTTGACGAGACGTACGCGTAAAGAATTTGCGATAGACCATGCGGCCCCGGGTTCGAAATCCCTGCGGTGCCGAACGGCTCGACCACCGCAAACGCCGAGAAACCCAGGATCGTAAACGTCAGAATAAGTACCGCGAGCATCGCCATCTTGACGTCGTACGACTCGATTTTCTTGCCGAGATATTCTGGAGTTCGGCCAACCATGAGCCCGGCGATGAACACGGCGAGGATCACAAAAACAATCATGCCGTACAGTCCCGCGCCCACGCCCCCAAATACCACTTCACCGAGCATGATATTGATCAACGGGATCATGCCGCCCAATGGCGTAAAGGAGTCGTGCATGCTGTTAACCGCGCCGCAGCTCGCATCCGTGGTCACCGTCGCGAAAAGCGCCGAGTTTGCAATTCCGAAGCGCACTTCTTTGCCTTCCATGTTGCCGCCGGACTGCATAGCGCTTACTGCCTGATCCGTGCCAGCGAGCTGGGGATTGCCCCTCGCTTCAGCCCAATACGCGGCCGTTACTCCCGCGAGAAACAAGAATGTCATGGCCGCCCACACCGCCCAGCCATGCCGCTGCGATCCGGTCATGCGCCCGAGCGTGTATGTCAGGCCCGACGGAATGGCGAAAATCAGCACCAGCTCAAAAAAGTTCGCTAATGGAGTGGGATTTTCAAAAGGGTGCGCGCTGTTCGTGTTGAAAAACCCGCCGCCATTTGTACCGAGTTCTTTTATGACTTCCTGCGACGCCACCGGGCCTTGCGCAATGATCTGCTGGCGCACAGTTTGCGTCGATGTCTTTCCATCGGCTCCGGTCACCTGTACCGTTTGTGGTTCGACCACTGCAACCGTCGTGTACGCCTTCAGATTCTGGATGACGCCTTGCGAAACCAGCACCAGGGACCCCACCAGGCACAGGGGCAGCAGGACCCACAGCAAACAGCGCGTCGTGTCGACCCAGAAGTTCCCTAGTCGATCGGTCTCCTTACGCGCAATCCCACGAACCACCACGATGGCCAGAACGATCCCAACCGCTGCCGAAGCGAAATTGTGGTACGCCAGACCAGCCATCTGTGTCAGGTAACTCATCGTCGTCTCGGGCACGTACGACTGCCAGTTTGTGTTCGTGGTGAAAGACGCCGCGGTGCCCCAGGCCAGGCCGGGGTCGACGTTCGCGAGTCCTTGTGGATTGAAGGGAAGCCACTTCTGTGTGCGCTCGATCAGGTATAGCAGCGCCATCGAAACGCCACTGAACAAAAGCATGGCGGCGGTGTATTCCGTCCAGGCCATCTCGTGCTCTTCATGCACGCCGGTGACGCGATAAATCAATCGCTCGATGGGCCTCAGCGCAAAATCAAGAAACGTCTTTTCGCGGTTGAACACCCTGGCCATGAACACGCCAAGGGGTTTGGTGAGCGCAAAAATGACGAAGAGAAAAAATCCGATTTGCAGCCAGCCGTTTGCGGTCATGGGTTAGAACTTCTCGGGCTTCAGCAGAGCCGTAAGCAAGTAGCCCAACAGCAGCACGCACACAATAATCAGCAAGGTGTTTTCAATCACGGGCGTGCCTCACCTGAGCTTTTCGCATCCCCGAAGATAGGCAATCGCGACAGCAAAGAACGCCAGCGTCACAAGCACAAAAACCAGATCTGCCACGCAAACTCCTCCGGAAACGTCAGTCGCGAGCTCAAAGCATAAAGCCATGACCCTTATTAAGTGGTGAGATGTTCGTAAGAATTCTGTGAAGTCTGAATGTCGCGGTTTCCTTAGTTCAACAGCAGAGGACGCAATTCGATTCCGCGACCGCGGCACTTGGTTGACGTCTCAGTGCTCGGCGTGAGAAAAGCTACTTTGCGAGGCAGCTTCGTGAAGAAACGCAAAAAGCAGCGATTCGAAGCGGGCAAGGAAGCTCGCCGCCGCGCTAGAGCCTCCGGCATAGCGCCTGCCACTACGCGCGTTATCCCCGACAAGCGCAAGCGCCCGGCGAAGCACAAGAAAGACATGGTGGAAGAAATGTAGCGGCGGCCTTCAGAGCGCCCTGTCTTAGGTCCGACCGGACCTAATTCTTCGATCCTCAACCAGGCTTGTTCGCCGGAACCGACTCGTTCGGCCGGAACAGCGCCGCAGGAGCGATGTTTCTCCGCTCCGCCAGTTCTGTCGCGATCTTTTCCAGATCAGCTTTCACAAATCCCATGCTGCTGACGCGAACTTTTCCGTCCGCATCAATCAGGAAAATCGTGGGAACACTCGTCAGCCCGTACGCGTTCGAAGCCCAATAGCCTTTCTCCTTCTCATCCAAAACCATCGGAAAGGTAGCTCCGTATTCCCGCGCGAAGCCCGCTGTGGCCTTGGCATCGTCCTGCGAAATGCCCAAAAAAGTGACGCCGTCGTCGCCATACCGCTGATAAAGCCTCTGCAGAAAAGGAAACGTAAACTGGCACACCGGGCACGAAATCTTGAAGAACGCCGCCACTACCGGACCCTTTTCGCGCAGCGCCTCCAGCGAATAATTCTTCCCGTCCAGCCCCTGCAACGAAAATCCGGGCGCATTTTGCCCCGCATTGACATGCGTCATAGTTTTTTCCGTCCCCATCCAGCGTGAAATCCTTTGCAAAATTCCCACGCCGCAATTCTAAACTAGATTTGCCCGGGGCGACGCAGGCTTTGGCGAATAAATTTCAGGCAAACGGAACACCCGGTCTGCGTGTTTAGCGAAGCGGCCGTCTGTACCCGCAGCAAGGGCGGGAATTTGCTATGCTTCTCGGCATGCATGCGATTCGCTGAGTGGGCGCCAACCACCGGCGTGTTGCGTGCGAGCCTATGAGCGAACAGGGCAATCTTAATTTGAATCGCAGGGAACTGTTTGACCGCGCTTGCCGCGGCGAAGCCGTGCCCCGGGTGCCCGTGTGGATGATGCGCCAGGCGGGCCGCTATTTGCCGGAGTACCGCGCGATTCGCGCGAAGCACGGGTTTTTGGAGGTGTGCAAGACGCCGGACCTGGCTGTAGAGGTTTCGCTGCAGCCGTTGCGGACTCTGGGCGTCGATGCCGTGATTGTTTTCTCCGACATTTTGATCGTCGCGGAGGCCATGGGCCTGCCGCTCGAGCTCGGCGATGCGGGGCCGAACCTGCCCGAGCCAGTCCGAAGCGAAGCCGACGTTCGAAAGCTGCATAATTTTGATCCGGAAACCGAGACCGGATTTTTGATGGAGGCCATCCGGCGCCTGGTGCGCGAAGTGGGACCAACCGTTCCGGTGTTGGGATTCGCGGCCGCGCCGTGGACGCTGGCGTGCTACATGGTCGAAGGGCGGACCAAAGAAGGATTTGGCGCGACGAAGAGCCTGATGTACGCGGAGCCACGAACGTTTCGTGAATTGCTGGCGCGCATCGCGCAGGCGACGATTTCCTACTTGCAGGCCCAAATTAAGGCGGGCGCCGCGGCCGTGCAGTTGTTCGACACCTGGTGTGGCGAGCTGAATTTGCGCGACTATCTGGATTTTGTGCTGCCCGCCGTGCAGGAGATTGTGTCCGGCCTGGGCAAGAATGTGCCCGTCATTTATTACACCAAAGCCTCGAATCACCTGCTCCTGGCCGCCGCGGATTCCGGCGCTGATGTATTGAGCGTCGATTGGCGCGTGGATTTGCGCGAGCTGCGCAAGACCCTGGGCCCGAAAATCGCCCTGCAGGGCAATGTCGATCCGGCCATTTTGTTTGCTCCGGAAGCGACGATCCGCCGCGTGACGCAGGAGGCGCTGGCGTCGCTGAGCGGCGCGGGGCACATCTTGAACTTAGGCCACGGGATCTTGCAGCACACTCCCGTGGAAAACGCGAAGATCTTTATCGAGACGGGCCAGCAGGCGCGATTCGCGAGCGAAGCGCCCGCTGTCGTGCCGTCGCACTGAAGGGTGAGGCTGAGCGGTGACGGTAGCAAATCCATCTTTGCAGCAGATTCGCGAGGAGTTGCGCGTCGGCCAAGAATTCTTGGCGCGGTACAACCGGCCCGGCCCGCGCTACACCAGCTATCCGACAGCCCCAGTGTGGAATGACTCCTTCGGCCCGGATGACTTGGAACGCGTGCATGAAGAGGCCGAACGCGCGCGCAGTCCAGTCTCCTTGTATATGCACATTCCATTTTGCGAGAGTTTGTGCTTGTTCTGCGCCTGCAGCGTAATCATTCAAAAAGATAAGCGCGTGGCGCCCCCGTACCTCAGCGTCTTGAAGCAGGAAATGGAGCGCGTCAGCCGCAGCGTTTCGAAAAATCGTGAAGTCGTGCAGTTTCATTGGGGCGGCGGAACTCCAACGTATCTCACCCCCGAGCAGATCGAGGACTTGTTCGGCGCCGCGCGCGCGCGCTTTACGTTTGCCGCCGACGCGGAGATCGGCATTGAAGTCGATCCGCGCGTCACTTCGCGCCAGCACCTCGAAACTTTGCGCCGCCTGGGATTCAATCGCCTGAGTATGGGGATCCAGGACTTCCACGCCGACGTGCAGAAGGCCATTCACCGCATTCAGCCCTTTGAATTGACCCGTGATTTGCTCTTTGCCGCTCGCGAGCTGGGCTTCGACAGCATCAACGTGGATCTGATTTATGGCCTGCCCTATCAGACTCCGGAGCGATTCGCCTATACGGTCGAGCAGATTTTGCAATTGGCCCCGGATCGCGTGGCCCTCTTCAGCTATGCCCACGTGCCGTGGCTGAAGAGGCAGCAAGGCTCGTTTGCGGCGCATCTGCCGGAGGGCATGCAAAAATTCGAGATTTTTCGCACTGGCCTGCTCAAGTTTCTCGAAGCCGGCTACTTGTATATCGGCATGGATCACTTCGCGAAGCCGGAAGATGAGCTGGCGATTTCGCAGCGCAAGCGCACGCTTCACCGCAATTTTCAGGGGTATACGACGAAAGCGGGCGCGGACTTGTATGGCATGGGCGTGACGGCGATCAGCGGAATTCAGAACGCCTACGCGCAGAATCATCGCGAGCTCGCGGCATGGGAGAAGTCGGTCGCGGAGCGTGGAATTGCTACCATGCGCGGCTATAACTTGTCGGAAGACGATCGCCTGCGGCGCGCCGTAATTAGTCGGCTGCTTTGCCATACTGTCGTTATTAAGGAAGAAATTGCGCGCGAGTTTGGCGTCGACTTCGATCTCTATTTTGCGGACGAGTTGGCGCGGCTGGAAGCTTCGCGCGAAGATGGCTTGGTTTTGCTCGAACCCGGCGAAATTCGCACCACCTGGCTGGGGCGAATCTTTATTCGGAATTTGGCGATGGTCTTCGATCCCTACCTCGAAAAGCAACAGTTGGCGGCCAAGCCGCTGTTCTCGAAAACACTCTGACATGCTTAATCGTTCCGCGGCATGACGTCTTCTGTTCCAGCGGTTGTGGTGGGTGCTGGCATTTCGGGATTGGTCTGTGCGTACGCGCTGCACAAAGCCGGCGTTGACGCCCTGGTGCTGGAGGCCTCGCCGCGTGCCGGAGGGGTGATTGCTTCGGAGGTTCGCGATGGGTTCTTGCTGGAGCTCGGCCCTCAGAGTTTTAACGGCACCGCCGTCCTGCGATCGCTTTGCAAGGAACTGGGAATCGAAGATCAGCTCATCCAGGCCCCAGCCGGTGTTCCGCGATACGTGCTGATAGACGGCAAGCTGAAAGCTGTGCCGCTTAGTCCGGTCTCTATCCTCACTTCCTCCCTGTTATCAGGGAAGACGAAGTGGAGGATTGCGCGCGATGCATTCGGCACTACACACGCTCCGCAGCAGGACGAATCCATCGCGGCGTTCGTCCGCAGGAAATTTGGCGAGGAGCTCCTGGACCGCTTAGTGGGGCCCTTCGTTTCAGGGATTTACGCGGGGGATCCAGAGACAATCAGTTTGCGCGCGGCATTTCCGCAGGTGTATGAAGCGGAGAAGTCTGCGAGCAGCATAATCCGCGGAATGATACGAGCGGCGAAGTCCCAGGAAGGACCGCGTGAGCGGCCCACCTTGCTTAGCTTTCGCAACGGCAATGAGACGCTGCTGCGCGCGCTTGCGCAGAAAACTGGTTCGCGCCTGCGCCTCGATGCGGAGGTGCTTGGAATCGCCGTGCGGGGCGACGCCGAATCTGTCCGATTCGAGGTAAGGTCTCGCCAAGCGGGCAGCGATCAAATGGTCGTTGCGGAGCGTTTGGTATTGGCCACGCCTGCGAATGTGGCGGGCGCATTGCTGCGCGATGCGAATCCCGCGTTCGAGCCGGTGTTGGCAGGGATCGAGTATGCCCCGGTGGCTGTCGTGTCGCTCGGTTATCGCCGGAAGGATGTTGGGCATTCCCTGGACGGCTTTGGTTTCTTGGTGCCGCGGTCCAGTGGCCTGCGCGTGTTGGGGTCTGTATGGAACTCCTCGCTATTCCCGGAACGCGCACCCGCAAAGCATGTGTTGCTCACCAGCTTTGTTGGAGGAGCGGCGGATCCTCGCGCCGCGGAACTTTCGACCGAGGATCTTGCCGCGCTGGCACATCGGGAGGTTGCGCCGCTTCTGCAGATTCGTGCTGCGCCGGTGTTTTCGCATGTTCAGGTCTATCGGCGAGCACTGCCGCAATACAACATCGGCCATGGAGAACGCCTGATGGCGCTCGAGAGCCTGCTGAGCAGCCTGCCTGGATTGTCTCTTGTGGGTAATTACTTCCGTGGGCCGGCGATTGGCAATTGCGTGGAACTGGGGATGGCGGCGGCCGAGACGCTCCTAACCAGGTCAGCCGCACATCCGCTTACATAAATTTCGCGTATAGTCTGGCAGGAGACGAAGAAGCGTAAACGTGTTCCTGGCGGTTTTCTCACCCAAGGGCAACGACGAGGTGTCGCTCGACGCGACGCTGATGCAGCAGCTTCTTCGCAGGGACGTGAGCGCTTTTGAAGAATTGTACGAGCGGCACTCGCGCATTGTCTATTCGCTGGTGCTGCGCATATTGCGCCAGGGGTCCACGGCGGAAGAGGTAGTGCAGGACGTTTTCCTGCAACTGTGGCGCAACTCCGCCCGCTACGACACAAGCCGGCCGTTTGTGCCCTGGCTGCTGACGCTGGCGCGCAACCGTGCCCTGGACCACCTGCGCCTGAAGAGCGAGCGGCAACGCCGGCGCGAAGAGCAGACCGAAGAGTTCCCGCAAATAGCCAGCGCCGCTCCGGAATACGAGAAGGCGCTGGACGAAAAACGCCGCGCAGAGCGCGTGCGCTCGCTGATTGGTTCGCTACCCTCGGCGCAAAAGAAAGCCATTGAGCTCGCCTATTTTGAAGGCTTGAGCCATTCCGAGATTGCCGCCGCGTTGAATGAGCCTCTGGGCACCGTAAAAAGCTGGATTCGCAGCGCATTGATGCGCTTAAAGGAAAGTTTGCAGGCAACATCGTGAACACCCACGACCAGTTCCGGGAGCTGCTCGAAGCCTACGCGCTTGGCTCGCTTGATTCGGTGGACCGCGCTCTACTCGAAACGCACTTGGCGAGCGGCTGCGCTGAGTGCGCGAAGGCGCTGGAAGAAGCGCGCTGGCTCGTGAGTCAGCTCGCCTACCTCGCGCCGAATGCCGAGCCCTCGGACATGCTGAAGGGGCGCTTGCTGCAAACGGTGCGCGCGGAAGCTGCCGGCGGCGCGGGGCCGCAAGCGGTTCGCGGAGCGGAGGTTCCTTGGTGGTTGTGGGCCGGAGTCGCGGCTCTGCTGCTGTTCTCGATTTACTCCGCGTGGAACGAACAACACCTGCGTAGGACGGTTACAAATCTCCAGCAACAAGCTGAGGCCCAGCGCGCCGAGCGACAGAAGCTCGAGGAACAACTCCGCGTCGCCAAACTGCAAGCACACGAAGCGATGATTTGGATGGATCCGAAGTCCGTGAAGATTATGCTGCCGCCGAAGGATCCAAAGATGCCGCAACTCGAGGCCATGTGGCATCCAGAAATGGGCCTTGTCGTGAGAGGTTGGAAGGTGCCCAACCCAAGTGGCAATCGCGTGCTTCAGTTATGGCTTATACCGAAGGCAGGCGGCAAGCCCATGCCATCGATGACATTTTGGCCGGACGCGAACGGAAAGTTTTCAGCCATGGTGGAGAATCCGCCAGACACTATGTCGGACACGCAAGCCCTGGCGATCACAGAGGAACCGGTAGGGGGGAGCCCCCAGCCGACCAGCGCGCCGATGTGGGTTGGCGGAGTGAGCTAGGTAGTTTGGTCTTCCGCCCTGTAACGCAGAGCCAGTCGAGTTTTTCGGCGCTCCGCGGCTTCCTCGTAGCGCCGCTTTTCCTCCAACGTCTTCACGATGAGCGGCCGCACTGCCTTGGGTTGCAGGGTCTTCTCGTCGATGGCCACGAACGTCACATAAGCCGATGTGGTGTGCTTGCGTTCCCCGGTCAAGACATTCTCCGAATACACCTCGACGCCCACCTCCATCGACGTACGGAAAACGCGATTCACGTGCGACTTCAGCATCACGATTTCGCCCAGGCTCACCGGATTCCGGAAATCGATGTAATCGACGGAGGCCGTGACCACGTAGCTGTTCGAGTGGCGATGCGCGGCCATCGCCGCCGCAATATCGACCAGGTGCATCACGTGCCCGCCCAGCAGTTTCCCCAGCGCATTGGTTTGTGCCGGCAGCACCACCTCGGCCATTTCCGACCGCGATGCGCTCACCGGTTTCCCGGCCATTTGCCCCTCGGAATTCTTCTTCGATTTCTTCGCGTTCATAGCCGTCCTGTCGGCCCCAATTTGGCAGGGGCCGCTGCATCGGTATAATACGAAACACCAAATGAACGAACAAAAGAAAACCCGCCGCCAAATGCTCGAAGAATTCGTCGCCCGCAAACCCGGCGACCCGTTTTCCCGCTACGGCTTGGCCATGGAGTGCATGAACATAGGCGACCCCGCCGCAGCCGACGAACACTTTCGCGCTCTACTTCAGACCAACGCCGAGTACATACCGGCGTACCTTATGTACGCGCAAATGCTTGTGCGCGAGTCGCGTCCCGCCGAAGCCCGCACCGTCTTGTCCTCAGGGATTGCTGCCGCTGAAAAGAAAGGCGACCTGCACGCCCGCTCCGAAATGGAAACCTTGCTCTCCGAGCTGGCCTAGGCTGCCATTGGCAGCCGGCGAGCCTCTTCGGAGCAAGGTCTGGTATTATCAGCTATGGGTTTCATGGGACCTGAACGTATTCCGCTTTTCCCTTTGAACGTCGTTCTCCTTCCCGGCGCAATTCTCCCCCTGCACATTTTTGAGCCCCGCTACCGCCAGATGGTCCGCCATTGCGTCGACGAAAAATGCGAATTCGGCGTGCTCCTCGCTCTGCCCAAGGGAATCGTCCGCGTGGGCTGCACCGCGCGGGTCACCGAAGTCGTCAAGCGTTACAACGACGGCCGCATGGACGTCGTCACCGTCGGCCGCTCGCCGTTCCGTATAACCCAGTTAATCAATTCCGATGCCTACGCGAACGACGAGCTCCTCCAAGGCGATGTCGACTTCCTCGATGACCGCGAGCATCGCACCGACGCGCGCACGCAGGATGAACTCATGCGCCTTTACGAGGTATGCCACACGCTGATCTTTGAGGACTATCCCAGAAACCTGGAAGGCGAAGCGGCCGAAAATCTCTCCTTCCTGGTCGCCAGCACGCTGCCTCTCGATCTCCTCTGGAAGCAGCAGATTTTGGAGCTGCGCTCGGAAGCTGACCGGCAGCAACGCCTGGTCGGATACCTGCGCGAGTGGGCGCCGCATCTACAGAAGCAAGAGAAAGCGCGCGTGCGAGCAGGTGGGAGCAGCGTCAATTAGATTTCATGCGTGGTGCAGTCTTCCGCGCGGAATGGGGCCCGAATGACCGCAAGCACATCAATGTCCGGCAGAACCGCGCACAACCGGCCGCGCACCATCGGCGAGCTGCGCAGCATCCCCGATTATGACGCCCGCACCGCTTCTCTCTCCGTCAAGAACGAAATTCGCCGCAATTTGCTGCGCGCCATCGAAAAAGGCGAAACTCTTTTCCCCGGCGTCCATGGTTTCGACGACACCGTCGTCCCACAGATCGTCAACGCCCTCCTGTCGCGCCACAACTTCATTCTTCTCGGTCTGCGCGGCCAGGCCAAGAGCCGCATCTTGCGCGGCCTCGTGCAATTGCTGGACGCCGAAATTCCCGTCGTCGCCGGCTGCGAAATCAACGACGACCCTCTCCGCCCCATTTGCCGAGCCTGCCGCGAGAAAATCGCCGACCAGGGGGACAACACGCCCATCGCCTGGATGCCCCGGGACCAGCGCTTCGTCGAAAAGCTCGCCACTCCCGACGTCACCATCGCCGACATTATCGGAGACGTCGATCCCATTCGCGCTGCCCGTGGTGGCCGCGACCTCTCCGACGAGCTCACCATCCACTACGGCTTGCTGCCCCGTGCCAATCGCGGCATCTTCGCCATCAACGAACTCCCCGACCTCGCCGGCAAAATTCAAGTCGGCCTGTTCAACATCATGCAGGAAGGCGACATCCAGATTAAGGGCTACCCGTTGCGTCTTCCACTCGACGTGCTTCTTGTTTTTACCGCCAACCCCGAGGACTACACCGCCCGCGGAAAAATCATTACGCCCCTAAAAGACCGAATCGGCGCCGAAATTCGCACCCATTATCCCTCGACCCTCGAAGAGGGCATGACCATCACCCAGCAGGAGGCGTGGCTCGGCCGCGATTCCGGACGCAAAATCGAAGTCCCCGATTACCTGCGCCAGGTCGTCGAGGAAATTGCTTTCCAGGCCCGTGAAGACAAGCGCGTCGACCGCCGCTCCGGCGTTAGCCAGCGCCTTCCCATCACCACGCTCGAAAGCGTCGTTAGCAATGCCGAGCAGCGCGCCACCCGCGTCGGCGAGAAAAACTCCGTCGCGCGCGTCGCCGATATTTACGCCGCTCTACCGGCCATCACCGGCAAACTCGAACTCGAATACGAAGGCGAGCTAAAGGGCGCGGACACCATCGCTCGCGAGCTGATCCGCACCGCCGTCGGCCGCGTCTTCAGCAAACATTTCCAGGAGGCAAATTTTCAGGCCGTCATTCAGTGGTTCGAACTGGGTGGCGAGCTGAAACTTCCGGAACTGGCCACCACCGCCGACCGTTGCCAGCAGCTCTCGAAAATCCAGGGCTTGCTGGAGCACATCGGCCGCCTCGGCGTCACCGATCGCAAAGATGCCGGAGCCGTGGCCGGCGCCGCCGAAATGATTCTCGAAGGCCTGTGGGCCCACCGTCGCATCGGACGCAGCGAAGAGCGCGGTTACTACGCCGAAAAGCCGCGCCAGCCGGAGCCGCGAGAGACGCCGAATCGCCCGCCCCGGCGCCAATACAACTAACATGAACTGGACTCTTCCAACACGATCTGCCGCGCGCGGCGCCAACTCCCTCGTAGGGGCGCAGCATTGCTGCGCCCCATCCTGGCAACATCTAAACCATTGCGATGCTTTTTCTTTCGACTCTCAACAGCCGATCCGCGACTTGGCGAGGCCCTCATGAAATTCATCAAGTACGGAAAATATGTTGGCGAGCCGGCCGACGCTGTCGATTTGGAAGAGCTCATCAAGCGTCTCGGCGATTTCTTCTTGCAGAGCGGTTTCGAATCCCAATTCTACGGCATGAACGAGATGGACCCGGAGAAGTCCATGGAAGCCCTGCGCCAGGCCATCTTGCGCGCGTTGCAAGAGGGCGACTTGCTTCCCGAAGGCGCCATGAGCGAGGAATTGCGCCAGATGCTGCAGAACGCCGACGCCATGAACAACGAAGCCGTCCGCGACCTCCTCGACAAAATCACCGAGCGCATGGCCAACGAAGGCTTCATCAATCCGCAGCAGCCTCCGCAAGTGACTCCGCCGCCGCAGACCAGCGCCCGCGGACAAGTGGGCCAGCCGCAAGAAAGAGTGGAAGCGCGCTTCGAGATCACCGACAAGACCATCGACTTTCTCGGCTTCAAGACCTTGCAGGATTTGCTCGGCTCGCTCGGCCGCAGCAGCTTCGGCCGTCACGACACTCGCGATCTCGCCACCGGCGTCGAGGCCAGCGGCGTCTCCCGCCAGTACGAATTCGGCGACACGTTAAATCTGGACGTCAGCGAAACGCTCTTCAACGCTGTCCGCCGCGATGGCGTGAAAGTCCCCATCGAGATTACCTACCCGGACTTGATGGTCCATCAGTGCGAGTACCACAGTTCCTGCGCCACCGTGGTGCTGCTCGATTGCAGCCACAGCATGATCCTTTATGGCGAAGACCGCTTTACTCCCGCAAAGCGCGTCGCCATGGCCCTTTCGCATTTGATTCGCACGCAATATCCCGGCGACACTCTGAATCTCGTCCTTTTTCACGACAGCGCCGAAGAGGTCCCGCTCGGCGAGCTCGCCCGCGTGCAAGTCGGCCCGTATTACACCAACACGCGCGAAGGTCTGCGCATGGCCCAGCGCATTTTGCTCCGCCAGAAAAAAGACATGCGCCAAATCGTCATGATCACCGACGGCAAACCATCGGCCCTCACGCTCGAGGACGGCCGCATCTACAAGAACGCCTTCGGCCTCGACCCCTTCGTCGTCGGCCAGACCCTCGAAGAAGTTAACAAGTGCAAGCGCGCCGGCATCTTGATCAACACCTTTATGCTCGCCAGCGACTACAGCCTCGTCCATTTTGTCCAGAAAATCACCGAAATGTGCCGCGGCAAGGCCTACTTCACCACGCCCTACACCCTCGGACAGTATCTCCTGATGGATTACATGTCCCGCAAAACCCGCCAGATTCACTAGCCCTTTGGAGTGCGGCGGTCTTGCCGCCGCTTTTGCGGTGTATGGCGTAGTTCCCAGTCAGACCATCAGCGCAATACTGAACAAGCCGCGCACGCCCTCAACCTCACCGCTGCGCTATACTCTTACTTCAACGTGCCATATCTCTTCCTATCTCTGACCCTGCTCGCTTACGTCCTGAGCCTCGCCTCGTATACCCGCTATCTCTACACGGGCAGCAAAATCGCCGGCCGCCTCGGCACCGTTTTTCTTACGCTCGGCCTCGTCGCCCACTATTTCGCTCTCCTCGAGCGCTCGCGCGGCCTCCACACCGTCCCCTACCATGACCTCTACGGCTCGATGTCCCTTTTCGGCTGGCTGCTCGCACTAACCTATCTCGCTCTCGAGTTCTACCATCGCCAGCGTTCCGTGGGCGCCTTCGTCGTCCCCTTCATCCTGGTCTTTTTTCTCGCCGCCCATCTCGCCCCTGCCGACCGCCTCTCCGCCACGCCCGCGCGCGGCCCGATCTTCGCCCTGCACGTCACACTCAGCATCCTCGCCTACGCCGCCTTCGCCTTGTCCTTCGTCCTCAGCCTCATTTACCTCGCCGAGAATCGCCTGCTGCGTAATCGCCATCTCGGCGAAGTCGTCTGGCGCCTGCCCGCCCTCGATCTCCTCGAACGCATGAGCCGCTCCAGCGTTCTCGTCGGCCTGCTTTCCATCGCCGTCGGCACCGTTCTCGGTTTTATATGGGTCGACCGCCTCACCGGCCAGTATTGGTATTACGATCCCAAGTACGTAATCACCCTCCTCGTACTCGCACTCTACGCCGCCTATCTCCAACTCTCCCGCACCACCTCCTGGCGCGGCGCAAGAGCCTCCCGGCTCTGCATCTTCAATTTCGTAATCGTAATCTTGAGTTTCACGGTGGTGAACCTATATCTCTCGCACTCCCACCGTTATTTCTGATGTTGTCGAGCAGTTGTAGGGGCGCGCTTCAGCGCCTCCTAGTTGTAGCGGCCAGCTTTAGCTGGCCAACCGCGCAAGCGGCGCAGGTTTTGGGTGCCGGAGCTTTGGCTCCGACTTAGCTTTTGTACCGGGCAGTCGCAGCAGGGCAACAAATGGAAATCGTCCTAGTCGGCTTAAATCATCGCACCGCTTCTCTCGAGCTCCGCGAGCGCGTCTCCTTCACCGCCGAACAGGCTCGCCGCGCCGCCGACGAACTCCGCTCCCGCGGCCTCCTTGAGGAATCTCTGGTCCTCTCCACCTGCAACCGCAGCGAAGTCTACGGCGTCCCGCCCGAAACCTCCCACGAATGCGCCCCCGGCCTCTATTCCTTCCTCAGCGAATTTCATTCCATTCGCCCGGACGTTCTCAACGGCGCACTCTATCAGCACTACGATCGCGCCGCCGTTCGCCATCTCTTCCGTGTCTCCGCCGGGCTCGACTCCCTCCTCCTCGGCGAAGCCGAAATCCTCGGGCAGGTCCGCGAAGCCTATCGCTTCGCTCATGAACACGGCGCCACCGGCCCGGTGCTCAACCGCCTCTTCCAGGGCGCGCTAGAAACCGGCAAACGTGTCCGCTCCGAAACCGAACTAGGCACCCGCCCCATGTCTGTCGCCGCCGCCGGGGTAAAACTCGCCGAGCGTATCTTCGGCAAACTCGCGGACCGCAGCGCGTTGGTCCTGGGTGCTGGAACCATCAGCGAGCAAGTTGTTTCCACGCTCCGCGATCGCGGCATCGCCCATCTGCACGTAATGAATCGCTCCCGCGACAAAGCGCAAGCTCTCGCCATCCAATTCGGCGGCCGCCTCATCGAATGGGGCGACTGGCACGCCGCTTTTTCCACTCCGGATGTCGTCGTCTCTTCCGTCTCCTCCGAAGAGCCTGTCCTGACCCGCCAGATTCTCGAAGCCGCCATGGCCGCGCGCTCCAATCGCGCTTTCTTCGTGATGGACCTCGGCGTCCCTCGCAATGTCGATCCCGCCGCGGCGAATCTCTACAACCTCTACGTCTACAACATTGATGACCTCACGGAAATCGTCGAGCAAAATCGTAACGCCCGCGAAAGCGAAATCCCTCGCGCCGAAATCATCGTCGAAGAGCACGTCGGCAAATTTCTTTCCTGGCAGGCCAGCGTCGAACTCGTCGGCCTGGTCGATGCCCTGCGTTCCCGCATCCGCGAAGAGCGCGCCGCCTTCATCCGTGCCCGCTTGGACACCATGAACCATCTAGCGCCCAGCGATCGCGAGCGCATGGAAACCTTGATGGACGAGCTTCTGGAAAAACTCCTCGTCCAGCCCGCCGTGCGCTTGCGCGGAGAAAAAGAATTGCGCCGTAAAATTCAAAACGTGGAAGCTCTTCGCGATCTCTTCCTTTCCAAGAAGGACAAGCCGTGAGGCACCTGCGCATTGGCACGCGCGGCAGCCTCCTTGCCAAATGGCAAGCCGAATTCGTCCGCAAGCGTCTCTTTTCCGCCGCCGGCGTGGAAGCAGAAATTGTCGTCATCAAGACTTCCGGCGACAAATTCGCCAACTCTCCGCTGACCCAAATCGGCGGCAAGGGCATTTTCATCAAGGAACTCGAAGACGCCCTGCTGGAAGAATCGATCGATGTCGCCGTACACAGTGTCAAGGACATTCCCACCGAAATTCATTCGCGCTTGTCCTTTCCCGCTGTGTTCCGCCGCGAAGACGTCCGCGACTGTCTCGTCGCCGCCAGTGGCGCCACACTCGCCAATTTGCGACAGGGCGCGCGCGTCGGTACCGGCAGCCTTCGCCGCCAATCGCAGCTTCGCCACATTCGTCCCGGTCTCGATGTTCGCGACCTCCGCGGCAATGTCGACACCCGCCTCCGCAAGGCGCAGAGCGGTGAGTACGACGCCATCCTCCTCGCCAAAGCCGGCCTTGACCGCCTCGGCTGGAGCGATCGCATCACCGAAACTTTCGCGCCCGATGTTTTTCTCCCCGCCGTGGGTCAAGGCGCGATTGCCGCCGAATGCCGCCTTCGCGATTCCGAAGCCGCCGAAGTCCTCGGCACGCTCGACGACGCCGAATCGCGCTCGGCCATCATCGCCGAGCGTGCCCTGCTCTCCGCATTGCAGGGCGGCTGCCAGGTTCCCCTCGGCGCCTGGGCGCGCACCGAGCGCGGCGAATTCGTCCTCGAAGCCTGCGTCTGCTCGGTCGACGGCGCGCAATATGTCCGCCAGCGCGCCACCGCCACACCCGACCAAGCCGCCGCTCTCGGCGAACACGTCGCTCGCCTCCTGCTCGAATCCGGCGCGCAATCCATCCTCGAAGAAGTCCGGGGCCAGCATGGTTGAAGCTTCCGCGTCGCCGCTCGCCGGCAGGAATATTCTCATCACCCGTGCTTCCGATCAGACCGAGTCCCTGGTTCGCGAGCTGGAGGCGCGCGGTGCCAAGCCCGTGCTCCAGCCCATGATTTCTTTCCATCCGCCACAGGATGTAGCGCCTCTGGATAAGGCGCTTCGCGATTTGCGCGCCTTCGATTGGCTCTTGCTAACCAGCGCAAACGCCGTTCGTGCCTTGGTGGAGCGCTCACAATCCCTTGGCGTCGACGTTGTGAATTCCTTTGCCGCTCTCCGCATCGCGGCCGTAGGTCCGGTCACCGCTGAAGCGGCTCGCGGAGCCGGTTGGCCCGTAAGCCGCGTCGCCGCAAAGCATCAAGGTGTGGCCCTCGCGGAGGAATTTGCCGCCGAGTTCGCTCGCAAGCGCATCCTTCTGCCGCGCAGCAATCTGGCCAGCGCGGACCTGCCCGACGCGCTCCGCCGCATCGGCGCGGACGTCACCGAAGTCGTCGCGTATCGCACGTTCGCCGTGGAGCCCGAAGGCGAAGGGCAAAACCAATTCTCCGCCGGTCATCTCGAAGCCATCTTGTTCTTCAGCCCCTCCGCCGTCCGCAATTTCCTCAATTGGGACGAAGGCAAAGGCGGCCAGCTCCTCCGCTCCATCTCCGATTTGTCCCGCAAAACCGCCGTCGTTGCCGTCGGACCCGTAACCGCCGCCGCCCTTCGCGCCGCCGGCCTTCGCAACATTGTGCAAGCCTCCAACACCACCGTCCCCGCCGTAATCGAAGCCCTAGAGACTTTTTTCGCGGCCATTTCTAGAACGTAAGCGACGAAACCTGTAGCTCAGGCCCGCTTTTTGGGCCTGAGGCTTTTCTGCCACGGAACTCACACTTCCAAAAATGTCATCCCGAGCGAAGCCGAGGGACCTGCTTTTCTCTCCGCCACCGAAAATTGCTCTGTTGTCTGCATTTTTCAGCAACCTCTCCCCACCTGCGCTAAACTAACCAAATACAAAATGTCCTTCCCCGCACATCGCCCCCGCCGCCTCCGTCGCACCGAAGCTCTGCGCGGGCTCGTCCGCGAAACGCAGCTTTCCGCTTCCGGCCTCATCTATCCCATGTTCGTCTGTCCCGGCAGCAAAGTCCGCCAGGAAGTCACCTCCATGCCGGACATTTATCAGCAGTCCGCCGATCAAATTGTCGAAGAGTGCAGGGAAGTGGAGTCGCTCGGAATTCCCGGAGTCATTCTGTTCGGCCTTCCCGAAACAAAAGATCCGCGCGGCGCGAGTTCTCTCTCCTCCGATGGAGTAGTCCAGCGCGCCATCGAAGCCATCCGCAAAGCCAATCTCAAACTTCTCGTCATCACCGATGTTTGTCTTTGCGAGTACACCGATCACGGCCATTGCGGCGTCATCGAGCACGATCATGTAACCAATGAACCGGCCGTCGCCAACGACGCTACGGTCGCCATCCTAGCCGAGCAAGCCCTGTCTCACGCGCGCGCGGGCGCCGACATCGTCGCCCCTTCCGACATGATGGACGGCCGCGTCGCCGCCATCCGTGAAAAACTCGACGAGCACAAATTCGAAAACGTCGCCATTCTTTCCTACGCCGCCAAATACTGCTCCGGCTTCTACGGCCCCTTCCGCGAAGCCGCTCAATCCGCTCCGCAATTCGGCGACCGCCGCAGCTATCAGATGGATCCCGCCAACGCCCGCGAAGCCCTGAAAGAAGTAGCCCTCGACCTAGAAGAAGGCGCCGACATGGTAATGGTCAAGCCCGCCCTGCCATATCTCGACGTAATTCGCGCCGTCCGCGACAAATTCGACGTGCCCGTAGGCGCCTACAACGTAAGCGGCGAATACGCCATGGTAAAAGCCGCCGCAGCCAAAGGCTGGCTAGACGAAAAACGCGTAGTCCTCGAAATCCTAACCAGCATCCAGCGCGCCGGAGCCTCCATCCTCCTCACCTACCACGCCAAGCAAGCCGCCCGCTGGCTCCGCCATTGCTGACCGTAGGGGCGCAGCACTGCTGCGCCCCATCTCGGCGCGAATTCAGCCCCACCACAAAAATTGTAGGGGCGCGCTTCAGCGCGTCCCAGTCCGAGCAGAGCGAGGAATGGCCATGAGCCCCGGATGGGGCGGCGAAGAATTTAGCCCAGGACGAAGTCCTGGGTAAGCGACAAATAAAGGATCGAGTCCCGGAGGGACGATTATCATTCATCGGGCGCCCCATCCTTGCGGGTTTGCCTCACGCAAGGGTGCGTCTTGGGTTTTACCCTTGAAGAATGGGAAGTAAAGGAGATTTGCATGAGCAATAAACCAACGCGTACCGACCCTCTAAAAGACCGCCTTTCCCGCTCTCGCGAAATCAACATCACCGTGACCGGCAGAAAATCCGGACGCGCGATCTCCATCCCAGTCTGGTTCGTCTCGCAAGACAACAAGCTCTACCTCTTGCCCGTCAGCGGGTCGGATACGCAGTGGTACAAGAATGTGCTCAAGAACCCGTCCCTCCAAATCGCGGCCGGTAGCACAAAGGCCGAACGGAAGGTCGCTCCAATCACCGACCCCAAACAGGTGGCGTCGGTGGTTGAGAAATTCCGCGCGAAGTACGGCGCCAGCGACGTAAAGAAGTATTATTCGACATTCGACGTCGCCGTCCTCGCCGACCTGCCTTGAGTTTTTCGCGGTTACGTAGCGGCGGTCTTTAGACTGGCCGCCCGGGGCCCCCCTCCCCCCCTTTTTTCATAAGTGTTGATTCTAAAGGGAGATGAAGTCGTTTTTTTCGTAAGTGTTGATTCTAAAGGGAGATGAAGTCGTTTAGATGCAACATTTGTACAAGTGTTGATTCTGAAGGTGTTTACGGGTGCACCAAAATTGTGCAGTTCGGTGAGCCAGGGTTGGGATCCGTCGCAGCTGCTTCGTAGTTGCGGCCGAGGTACCCCCACCCCGGGTGTTTTTGCAAAAGAGCGCGCAAACTCTTGAAAACAAACGACAGCAGTTGAAAAAAGAGCGACAAGAGAGTTCAAGAGTGCGCAAGACATTGAAACGCGGGCACTTACGGCTTGAGCTATGCGAGAGACTCGCGAATGAGGGAGGGAACAGTCAGGGAAATTTTGCGGAAGTGAGGCAAGGAAAGGAGTTAGCGGGCTGGCTGGGTACTTCATGGGATATTATACCATTTGGTTAGCTCCTGTCAAGAGATTTTTTGTTCCGTTTTGGGAATGCGGGGAAAACGAAGATTCGGATGGTCGTATCGTAGATTCAAAACCCCCGCAGCCCTGATGAACTCAAGGGTGCAGGATCAGAAAGGCCCACCCTTGCATGAACCAAACACGCAAGGATGGGGCACCCGGCAACCGCCTGTAGCTCGGGTTTACCCTGAGCCTCGAACGGATCCGAATTATGGACCTGAGGCTTTTCCCATGCCCAACCGCGATTCACCGCGACGTGCACCACCTTCAACTCAGCGTCGCCGATTAGTCAGGCAGCGTGATCCTTCTTCCACCAAGAGGTAACTCTGGTCGAGGAACGGAATAGGAATTCTTGACACCCCCCGCTGTATAAATATCGACCCGGTCGTGATGAACTTCCATAATTTTCCCACCAAAACTGTAAGGATTCGAGGAGAAGTTACGCAATAAGACCGCACACAATCCGCTCAGCAAGTCGCCGATTTGACGTTGTGAGAGTCTGCCAGGCCGAAGCCAGATGGCGCCGTAAGGAACATTTTCGGGTTGAAGGTGGAATTTTCCAAAATCTCTTTCCTGCGAAACCAGCACTCTCTGCTCAGCAACAGCAATCCTATGGACAGCCACGTCGTCAGCGCCTTTATAGCCGCCCGTCTCTGGCAACAAGACATCGAATCCCTTCTCGCCTGCGGGCACACTTCGCACTGCTTTCTGATTCACATCCTCATCGATCAGAAATCTGCTCATCGTAGATTCTTAGCACGGACGCAGCGAAATCTAGACCGCCTTGAATCTGCTCCACAGTTAAGGATGGATATCCTTCAGGAATTTCGCGCAAGGGCGTCCCATCAGCCAATTCTTCAACAATCTGATAAATAGGAATGCGAGTTCCTCGAAACACGGGGTTGCCGTGCATGATTCGTAGATTGATGTCTACGGCGCTCCTCACAGGTTCGCTACTGACACTGAGTTTTCGACGCAGAAACCCGAAGTTGGAAACGGTCGAGTAGAAGTCGAACTGCGGCGTGTCTTCTCGTTGGGTTCGAAGCAGGTAGTCGTATAACGACACCGCCTGACCGTGATGAGGTCCAGTCAACATGTGCGACGGGTCTGCGTGCCAAGCTCGAACTGCTTCCACTAGGCGGAGTCGATGCACAGGCTCAGCTTCAACTGGGCTGAGCGGAGGCATCTGCGGCTGTTGACCCTGTTGAGTGCCAATGAAATCGAGCAGTGTTGTGCTCATCGGGTCCTTAAATAATCTATGTACTGCTCCCTTAGAATTCCGACGAAAAATTGCCTCAAATATCCATGAGCCGCGCCGGCGAGGTCAACGACAGACTTCCTGTCGAGAGACGGCATATTTGGTCGCGTTGTAAAAAATAGGTTCATGAGGTAAGAGCTAATCGCCGGACCTTCTATTTTGGGCTCTAGTTGAATCGTTACGAACCCTTCGGTCTTCTCGTACACGATTACACCTTGCCCTGCAAACAGCTCCGAGTTTGCTTCATTCGGCACCATAATCTTGAGCGCGAAGCAATCTGAGAATTTGTTGAAGTTGGCTTCGAATGGCAATGAGTTCTGATACGACAAGCTGAGAAGAAGGAAGGTTTTTACTCCGTAGCACTGCGAAAAAGTGTCCAGCGTTTTGGTAAAGACGTCCGCAAACTTTCGGAAGCCTGGATATCGAACAGACGCCAGGCGAAAGTAATTCATACCGACCTCAATCCTGTCGGTCATGTCAGACCCATGAAGGGTGTAATCACCAAAATCATATTTGAGCTTAGCTTGCTCCGGAATGATAATGTTTGGGAATTCTGTACGAACGAGGTTGTGGAAGCGGCTTCGATCATCAGCAACCTCGAGAGTGTTGGGAAACGTTACTGCCAACTGAACGTCAAGAGCAGGCGGGTGCTTAAAAATAAGTTCATCAGTGCCCATCGGTTGTAAATGCTATGTTCTCACAGGTTTTTTCGCAAGCTGCTATCGTGAATCACAGCCTATGAACGCAACCCGACCAACCCTGCACCGCGACCGGCGCCGCTCTCGCGAAATCTTCGATCGCGCTACAAAACTCCTTGTCGGCGGCGTCAACAGCCCCGTGCGCGCCTTCCGCTCCGTAGGCGGCGAGCCGCTCATCATCGAGCGCGGCGAAGGTTCTTACATCTATGACGCGGACGGCAACCAACTGCTCGATTTCGTCTGCTCCTGGGGCGCCATTCTGTTAGGCCACGCGAATCCCGCCATCACCGCGGCCATCGCCGAGCAAGCCAAACGCGGCACTAGTTTCGGAGTCACCACCGAACTCGAGATCGAACTCGCCTCGCTGATTACCCGCGCGATTCCCTTCATCGACAAAATCCGTTTCGTTTCCAGCGGCACCGAAGCGACCATGAGCGCGGTGCGTCTGGCGCGTGGCGTGACCAAACGCGATTTCATTCTCAAATTTGAAGGCGGCTACCACGGACACGCCGACAGTTTTCTCTCGCAAGCCGGCTCCGGCCTCGCCACTCTTGGCATCGCTGAATGTCCCGGGGTACCGCAAGCACTCGCCGAGCTGACGCTCAACGCCCCTTACAACGACTTGACCGCCGTCGAGCGAATCTTCGCGCGGCACAAAGACAAAATCGCCGCTGTAATCGTTGAGCCGATTGCCGCCAACATGGGCGTCGTTCCGCCCGCGCCCAAGTTTCTTTCCGGCCTTCGCTACATCTCAAAAAAGAATGGCGCGCTGCTCATCATCGACGAAGTCATCACCGGCTTCCGCCTGCACAACGGCGCCGCGCAGCAAATTCTTGACGTCGAGGCCGATCTCACCACGCTCGGCAAAATTATCGGCGGCGGCCTTCCCGTCGCGGCCTACGGCGGCCGCGCCGAGTTGATGGACAACGTGGCGCCGCTCGGTCCCGTCTACCAGGCCGGCACGCTGGCCGGAAATCCGCTGGCCATGAGCGCGGGCATCGCCGCGCTGAAGCAGTTGACGGCTCCCGGCTTGTACGATCGCGTCAACCAAAACGCCGAGCGTCTCGTCACCGGCTTGCGCAAAGCCATCGCGGAAACGCGCGTGCCGGCGCAAGTGAATGCCAGCCATTCCCTCGGCACGATATTTTTTACCGACCAGCCGGTTCGCGACTACGCCGGAGCGAAGCGCTCCGACACCCAACGCTACGCGCGCTTCTTCCGCGAAATGCTCGACCGCGGCATTTTCCTGGCCCCGTCGCAATTCGAGGCCGCCTTCGTCTCCGCCGCGCACACCGCCGAAGACATCGATCGCACCGTCGCCGCCGCGCTCGATTCCCTAAAACTGATCGGAGCGGAAAGTTGACGCGACCAAGGAGAAAAGCAGATCCCTCACACCGCTCGCGACGAGTTTAAGTTTAGAAGGGCGCGAGCGGGTTCGGGATGACAGCGGTGAGAGGGTGGCGCTTTACGTCGGACCTAAAGGTCCGACCCCCTAAAAGATAAAAGCGAGGAGCCGCTCGCGAGGCGCTCGCTGGCCGGTCTGAAGACCGCCGCTACGTAACGGCAAAAGCAGAGAGAATCAATGCAAGAACAGACCGGTCGCCGCCATGGCTACGCCGAACGTTCCTACGATCATTCCGGCGAGCCAGAAGGCGCGCCGCTTGGTGAGCAGGGTGATCGAGCAAATCACCAACCCCACTTCCAGCAGCGCCTCGCCACCGTCGAAGCGATCCGCGCGCCGGCTAATCAGGTCGCGTTCTTTCTCCAGCTCTTTCGCTTTGTCGCTGATCTCATCCTTATCGCCCTCGTAGCGCTCCACTTCCTTCAGATATTTCTCGCGAACGGCCGCGGTCTTCTCCTTGTCCTGCGGCGCCAACGCGCCAAGCAAGTCCGCGACGCTTTGCACCTCGTGCCAGCGGATATTCTTCGCCTGGTAGTAAGCCCATTGATCCGTGGCCTGCGATTGCCGCAGCAACTCCTCGGTGTGCGCGCGATGGCTCAGCAGCGCCGC
>Ga0207011_1036_pt1 | contig 25472 bp, 27 predicted proteins | sample Alteio_BWMinCont_79_FD_153466 | JGI IMG/M metagenome (GOLD analysis project Ga0207011, IMG submission 153466) | Enriched cells from forest soil in Barre Woods Harvard Forest LTER site, Petersham, Massachusetts, United States -... | ecosystem: Environmental > Terrestrial > Soil > Temperate forest >...
ATAGAAAGAGAACAGGAACTTAGAGGAAACCTGTAAGCCATTAGTAATCATATATAAAAGCACCAAACCTTTGAGAAAGTATACATCCTACATTCTTTCAGGCTTGGTGCTTTTTCTTTTTTCATTTACGCCCACTTCTAAAATCGTACATGAATACAATATTACTGTTGCAGGAGTGAAAGTAGGGGAGCTTACAGCGACCATGGAAGTAGAAAATGATTTCACGACATACACTTTAAGCAGTGATGTGTCGGTATATATCCTTCACAGGTACCGGGTAAAAGATGATTTAAAGGCAGTTTATAAAGGGAAGTCGCTGCAGTATGCAACTGTTAAAACATCCGTAGGTAAAAACGATTATTTCTCGGCAATCATCTGGACTAAGGATCATTATGATATTAATATCAATGCCTATAAATACGAGAAGCATAGTATAGAAACGAAGCCTATCGAATATAGTGTTGCAAAAATATATTTCGAACAACCTGCCTCAAATGAACAGATTTTTAGCGAGGACTACGGCGTTTACTCAAATGCAAATTTTATTGAAGGAAATCTTTTGCAACTCGTTTTTTTAGGGAAGAGGGATAAATTCACATATGCAGACGGTAATATGTTGAAAGCCGATATGCAGAGCGCTATCCGGGATTTTATTATTACAAGGAAGTAGCCTTTGTAAGCCAATCTTGTTTCACACTATTTTTAAATACTTTTGTCAATAGTTAAAAACCTTAAAAAATTAATTATTGCCTGGCAGCCTGCATATCATTGTTCTCCTCATTGGAAGTTGGGCTGTGCTAAATGGGTTGCTTCATGATTTCTTTGTATTACGGTCTGATCATGGCAAGAAATATGATAGAGATTTGCTTCGACTGCTCATGGATGGGCATATTCTTATCACATGCGGTTTGATGCAAATGATCTCTTATATTGGTTTCAGACATGGAGATACCTGGGCTTATTATGTAGCTGGTATTGCCAGTATAAGTCTGTTGGGATATTGTGCTATGATTTATCCATTCCTTAAATCCATTGGCACAATAGTTTTAAATCTTGGCTTGATCGTTTTGCTGATTTATGTTTATTTAAGATAGTACAATGACAAACACACCCATGAAACCAATATTAAAAACCATCGCCTGGCTTACTGCTTTCAGCATTGCCATGGGATATCTCGAATCTGCAGTTGTGGTGTATCTTAGGATGTTGTTTTACCCGGAAGGATTTCATTTCCCTTTAAAAGTTTTAGATCATAGTACGGCTATTACCGAATTCTGGAGAGAGGCGGCCACTATTATCATGTTATATGGGGTTGCCTGGCTTGCCGGTAAAAACCGTCATCAACGTTTTGCATTTTTCCTTTACAATTTCGCTATATGGGACTTGTTTTACTATGTTTTCCTAAAGGTCATTCTAAACTGGCCTGAGTCGCTATTAACCTGGGATATCCTTTTCCTTATTCCGGTTCCGTGGGTAGGCCCGGTCCTTGTACCTTGTATTCTTTCAATAACCATGATTGTATTTTCAGGTATTATTTTGAATTTCAATATCAAAGACCCCAATACGCGAATGATCCCGTCTGAACAGTTACTAATTATTGCCGGATGTATTGTTGTAATTGCTTCTTGTGTTGAGGATTATATTTCCAACCTTCGCGAACGAAAGGAATTGGGGAACATATTCAATATTTTTAGCCCACAGAGTAAGGCGCAGCTTTTCACTGATTTTACCACTTATATGCCAAAATCCTTTGATTGGCTGGTCTTCGGGATTGGGGAAGGGCTCATCTTAATGGCAATAGTAATATATTTCGTCCGCCTAAAAAGCACTTTGGTGCCTAAGGGCTAATAGTGCTGGATTCCCAAAAAACCTATCAAATGTTAGGTTCAGGCCTGATTCAGCAGCGAATTAATTAGGCTCATCAACTTTCGTCATCAAAAATCCGCCGTTCATCATTTATTTCCGACCTTTCGTCATATAGATTTTCAGACTATTGTATGATGGTTTATTTTTGAACCATTAAAATTATTCAAAAGGAAATATAAAGTTCATTTAGAATAATTAAAGATTTTGGTTGGTTTAGGGTTTGAAGGCCTTTTTTCATTTCATTGGAAAAAGGCCTTTTTCGTTTCATTGCAGTCAACAATGATCCCCGTCCGAACGGCAAAAGGGCCAGGCGGGAGTCAACAGTCATCAGTAATGATAGTTTGATGAAATTACCGGTCTGTCTTTCGTCAGGTAACTCAATAACCCAACAAATCAATAACTTAATAACTTCCTATGGCGCATAAGCCGGCCACGTTTCCTGTAATGACAATAGTGAAGCTCTGATCGAATACAATGCAGCATTATCTTTTGCGCTTCGTTTCCATGCATTGATAACTTCAATTGCTTTTTTGTTATAATAAATAGGCTCGTAGATGGATAAAAACAGATCCAAAGCACCTACAGATATACCTGCAATGGAAATACCAAATACAAGGTTTTGATTTGATTTACCTATAGGTAAAACCTTGCTTACAATAGCACCAGCCCCACCAATGCCCATGCCTATGATGTCTGTTCTTTTACTGTTCGATATATTTCGCTGGACATCTTCTATGCTATAATTAAGTACTTGAGCAACAGAATCACCAAATTGTTGCGGGTCTTTCACAGGTGCAATTAATCGGGTATATTGATCCAAGTTGGCTTTATAATGTTTTGCATACCTGGCAGTTCTGCAACTTACAGTCAATACACAAATACAAACAACCAAAATTAACTTTTTCACTGGTTAAGGCTTTGAAAAGCAAATGTAAGGAACGCTTATGTGAATCGGGCTTTGCTTTGAGTTACACCTGCTGCAGATATTTCCCAAAGTTTCACAGGTTGCTCAAAATTTAACGAACCGGGTGTGGTTATATATTCCTTAACTAATTTAAAGCCTGCTTTTTCGACCGTTTTGTTTGGTGCGTTATTTAACGCATAGGGTTCGCAGTAAATTTTTAGTAATTGCAGGTTTTTAAAAAACCATGGCAGTCCCATTTTTATAAATTGAACGCCTAATCCTTTGTTTCTGTATTCATCATACCAGATATGCAAGTGCATATAAGCTTCCTGTCCGAAAACGATTTTGTTTACATTGGAATGTCCGATCGGTTTACCATCAACTTCCCAGATCAGGCAATAGGATTTTTTTATTGGATAATCCTGCTGTAGTTGCTCTTCGAGCATTTGTGTCCATAGGAGCCGGTCCGGGACTTTGGAAATATCAGCGCCCATATTAGCCAGGTACTTGCTGTCAGAATTTAACCAATAGTCAATGATCAAAGTAATATCACTCTGCTGTATTTCTCTGACATTTAAAGATCCAGATGACATTGCTTAACTGTTAACTTATTTGCTCTGCTCGCATCTGAGGAAACAATAGCACTTCTTGTATGGATTGTGCGCCCGTCATGATCATCACAAGCCTATCAATGCCTATACCGAGCCCCGCTGTAGGGGGCATGCCGTATTCAAGGGCTCTTAAGAAATCCTCATCCAGCATCATAGCTTCTTCATCACCACGCAAGCCCATTTCAAGTTGTGCTTCAAAACGCGCACGCTGGTCTATAGGATCGTTCAATTCTGAATAAGCGTTACATATCTCCTTGCCAATGCAAATGGCTTCAAAACGCTCTGTTAGTCCTTTCTTGGAGCGATGTTTTTTAGCTAAGGGTGACATTTCGATCGGATAGTCTGTAATAAATGTTGGTTGTATCAATTTTGGCTCACAATGCATGCCGAATATTTCATCTACCAGCCTGCTATAGCCCATGGTGCTATCTACATGAACGCCCAGTTTTTTAGCCGCTTCAGCGATCTCAGCCTCATCCATACCAACAATATTTACACCCGTAAAATGCTCAATCGCTTCAAACATGGTGTAGCGTTTCCACGGCCGCGCAAAATTTACTTTATGTTCGCCATAAACTAGTTCAGTGGTTCCATGCAGATCAATGGCTATTTTTTCCACCATTTCTTCTACAAGCTCCATCATCCAGATGTAGTCCTTGTATGCCACATACAATTCCATCATGGTAAATTCCGGGTTATGGAAGCGATCCATTCCCTCATTCCTGAAATCTTTGGCAAACTCAAACACGCCATCAAATCCACCGACAATCAATCTTTTAAGATATAATTCGTCTGCTATACGTAGGTACAACTTCATATCCAGCGTATTATGATGGGTTGTAAATGGTCTGGCTGCTGCGCCGCCGTACAGAGGTTGCAAAATCGGCGTCTCAACTTCAAGATAGCCTTTATCACCAAGGAAATTCCGCATGGAATTTATCAGTTTCGTCCGCTTGATGAAAATATCCTTTACATGGTTATTTACAATAAGATCCACATAGCGCTGGCGGTAGCGAAGTTCCGGATCCGCAAAAGCGTCGTAGGTGACGCCATCCTTTTCTTTGACTACAGGGAGTGGTCGCAGTGCTTTGGAAAGGAGTTTAAATTCTTTCACATGGATAGAAGTCTCTCCGGTCTGGGTGATAAATACGTAACCTTTGACACCAATAATATCTCCGAGGTCGAGCATCTTTTTGAAGACATCATTATAAAGGCTTTTATCCTCACCAGGGCATATCTCATCCCTGTTTAGATACAACTGGATCCGTCCACTGCTATCCATTAACGATGCAAAAGAAGCCTTACCCATAATCCGTTGGGTCATGAGCCTGCCGGCCATACTAACTTCTTCATAACCAGTATCCCCGGCTTTATAATTGGAAAGTATTTCCTGGGCGCTGTGGGTTATCGGCCAGGTTGGGGAAGGATAGGGGTCAATATTAATATCAGCAAGCTCGGTGAGTCTTTGTCTTCTCAGGATTTCCTGCTCTGAATAAATGTGTTCGGTGGTCATAATTCTTTATATAAAGGCGCAAAGATAGCAGTTAACAGTCAACAGTCAGCAGTCAACAGTAAAGATGGTTTAATTGAATAGGTTACGAGTAGGGGGCGAAAAGGCTAATGCTTAACATCCTCGATTTTAAAACTCTCCGCGATATCCTTGAATTTGTCCTTATAGGAATCGAAAGTGCTTTGCAAAGCTGAACTTGTGATAACGAAAGCTGTCTTGTTTTTGACAAAAACATAGGCCATCATTTCCAAAGTAACACCATTGTAATCAAAAGTATAAATGACAAATTTTGCTTTTTCGTTGTTGATCGTTTCGTCTCCTTCGCCTTCCTGGTGAAACTCTTTTACAGAAAATTTGATGCGGTTTACCCGGTCTTTGAAATAACTTTTCAGACTCTGGTCAATATTTGGGGTCGCTGAAATGGTAACATTCTCAAAGAAACTGTCATCAGAATTTTCTGCAGGGCTTACACCTACAAAACTTTTATTTCCTTTTTCGTCTGCCTTGTTTTCAGTCCAGTTCGAGGGGAGACTTATATTGTAATGGAATTTTTTATTAATATAGGTGGTGGTATCTTGTGCTTTGGCACTTAGAAAGCCAGCTAAAATAAACGGGATAAAAAGAAGTTGGTTTTTTTTCATCAGGGTGGGCTAATTTGTGCAAATATAGCCTGTAAATATGACTTGGAGAGGCCTTTTTAGTAAACTATTTCGCCTTCTTTCGTCTCTTTATTTCCCTTTCAAGTAAAGCCATTTCCTTCTTGGCCTGACCGGCAACAGAGCTGTTTTCATCTGCCCTGCGAATAAGGTACGGTGTCACAGTTTTCACCGGCCCGTAAGGTACATACTTAGCAACATTATATCCCAAATGTCCCAGAGTGAAAGAAATATGATCGCACATACCTAATAGTTGTGAAAACCAAACATGATGAAAGTTTTTTGGTTTACCTGACTGATCAAGTAATTCTGCTCCAAGCCTGCAGCTTTCCTCATTATGAGTGCCAATAAATAAGAAGATTTCATCAATAAAACTCATACAATACCTAACGGCATCGTTATAGGCTTTGTCTGTTTCTTCTTTAGTATTGTTGATAGGAGAGGGGTAGCCTTTTGAAACCGCCCTGGCACGTTCTTTTTCCATGTATGCGCCTCTTACCAATTTTGCCCCAAGCATATATCCTTTTTGCTTTGCCATTTCATGGCATTCTTTTATGTATTGGAGCCTGTCATGACGATACATCTGGAAAGTATTTATTACTGTAACACGCTCTTTATTATACTTTTCCATCATCTTGTTTGCCATGTCATCCATGGCTTTCTGAGTACTGAATTCCTCAGCATCTATCATGATCGGAATGTTTTCTGAATGTGCCGCTTCACAAAGCTGTTCAAACCTGCGCTCAAAATTATTGAAAGCCTCAGTTTCCCTGGTATTTAATTTTGCGCCACTACTTACTCTTTCCAGCAGATCATGTGCACCTATTGCAGTCGGCTTAAAAACAGTGAGTGGTATTTTTTTATGAGCTCCTGCAAAGTGGATATTTTCCAAAAGCGATAAAAAGGCATGCTCTATCTCTTTTTCCTCGGCTTTTCCTTCTTCTGAATAATCCAGGATGGCTTTAACATTATTCTTTTCGAGCGTTTCTACAAGTGGCAGACATTCTTCGAGGGTTTCTCCCCCCACAAAATGTTTATACAAAGTAGCTTTAATAATACCCTTTACCGGGAGTCCCACATTAACTGCAAATTTGAGTAGTGGCTTCCCAATGCCGCCCAATAGTTTGTGGTTAAGCATCTTAAACAGAAACTGGGTTTCCTTAAGCTCCTGTGTTGACCTGTTTTTGAACGCTTCTTCTGTATTATCAAAGTTTATCATTAGCATCTAATTTGGTGCAAAGGTATGGAACAGTAGTGTTTAAAAATATGACTTTTGCCAGCCACACGCACTTTGGGAAATTTATTAAGCAAGCAATGACTGCTTAAAATATTCACCGGCTTTTATAAGCCTGCTGCCGTACCAGGAAAACATTTCACCATTAACCAACCTGATTTCAGAATCAGGCAATAATTTTTTCAACTCCAGGACATGTTTTTGTTTGAATGGATATGGCTCCGAAGATAGCAGTACCATTTCCGGATTAATTTTTTTGATATCGTTTTCAGAAACTTCAGGGTATCGTGTGGATGAGCCCATAACATTAATAAAACCAGCCCTTTTCATCATATCGTGAATAAAAGTATCCGCCCCTACACTCATGTAAGGATGCTTCCAGATCAGGTAGAGTGCGTTTAATGTTCTTTCGGGCTTTAAGCTTTCAAAAACTGCATTAATGTCTTTAATTATTTCATTGGCTTTTAATGATTTGCCGGTTATATCACCAATGCTTTTTATCATGGCTGTTGCATCATCAAGCACCTTGATATCACTTATCCAAACCGGGAATCGTTCTGCAAGCCATTCAATTTGATCCTGAGCGTTTTCTTCTTTATTGGCAATAATAAGATCGGGGTGTAAAGCTGCAATTTTTTCCAGCTTCAGACTTTTTGTTCCCCCCATCTTGTGTTTTTCCATGGCGCCATCCGGATGAATGCAGAACCATGTAACGCCAACAATTGAATCTCCTATGCCAAGATCAAATAATAATTCCGTCTGGGAAGGAACTACAGAAACAATCCTTTTTAATGGAGATTTGATAACAACTTCTCTTCCAAGTTGATCGGTTAATTTAGAGTATTGAATTTCAGCTGTCACTTCTGTTTTTGATTGGCGTTAGGAACCAATCCAGGTCAAATTTATGGCCTCCTGATCATTTTTCAGCGACTTTCTAAGATGCTAACGCTTTAATAATATCATGCTTCGTAATGATTTGTACAACTCCTGCCGGGGTATTCACAAGTACAGCCGGGTTTTCCCGATTGATCATTTTAGCAATCTGGTTGTAATTGGTATATGCATCCACTATTGGAAATGGTTTTTCCATAAGTTTTTCAACTGTAAAGTTTTTGCTTTCAGGGTTTTCAAGTAACTTAGAATATACAGCAATTTCGGTTAATGAACCAACTATTTTATTCTGATCAGTAACCACAATTTGATCAATATCCCTTTCGCGCATCAGGTTTATGGCATCATAAACCGTTGCATCTTTATCAATCGAAATCAAACCAGCATCTTTTCTATTTAAAATGTCCAGTGCGGTCACAGGTTTTGAATCGAGGAAGCCTCGCTCGCGCATCCATTCATCGTTGAAAGCTTTGCCAGTGTATCTTGACGCATGGTCTGCAAACAATATCACCACCATATCGCCTTCTTTAAGTTCATCTTTCATCTGCAGCAATCCCGCAAGTGCAGAACCACTCGAGTTTCCTGCGAGAATTCCCTCTTCTTTTGAGATTCTGCGGGTCATCAAAAAAGCATCTTTATCAGTTACCTTTTCAAAATGATCAATCAATGAAAAATCAACATTTGCCGGAAGTATATCCTCGCCTATCCCTTCAGTGATATATGGATATATTTCTTTTGTATCAAATTCACCTGTTTCGTGGTATTTTTTAAAAACGGAACCATAAGTATCAATACCCCATATTTTAATATTTGGATTTTTCTCTTTCAGGTATTTTGCGGTACCTGATATGGTACCACCTGTCCCTACTCCGGCTACAAAATGTGTGATCTTGCCTTCTGTCTGTTCCCATATTTCGGGACCTGTGCTTTCGTAATGTGCTGCTCGGTTCGAAAGATTATCATACTGATTGGGATAGAATGAATTAGGTATTTCTGATCCCAGTCTTTTTGATACAGAATAATATGATCTGGGATCGTCGGGTTCTACGTTTGTCGGACATACAATAACTTCAGCACCAACAGCTCTGAGCATATCCATTTTCTCACGTGATTGCTTGTCCGTAGTCACAAAAATGCACCTATATCCTTTAATAATAGCCGGCAATGCAAGTCCCATCCCGGTATTGCCTGATGTTCCTTCCACAATGGTCCCTCCGGGTTTTAGTCGTCCGCTGCGTTCTGCATCCTCTATCATTTTAATCCCGATACGATCTTTGACAGAGTTACCCGGATTGAATTCCTCCAGTTTTGCAACTACCAGGCATGGTAATTCCTGGGTTATTCGGTTCAATTTCACCAGCGGCGTATTGCCGATGGTTTCGAGGATGTTTTTATAATACATGAATGTATAATTAACCAGCCCCAAAGATAAAGCAAAAGCCTTGTTGCGCCCTACTGCAGCTCAATAAAAATTATAGCACATTCGCAACGATATGCAGCGTCATGTTTGCCTGTACATTAACATCATTTACAGTGCTTTGTTGTGTAGTGGTTTCTACACCCAAAGTAAAGCTATCTGCCTTAGCGTAGGCTGAAAGATCCACATTGTTATCAGGGATGAGGGTTATGGTAGTACCCGCTGTTGTCGGGTTATTATCAATATATGCCACCTCTACCTGGGGTAGATTAGTAGCCTGTATAAATATATGTATCGACTTTACAAATCCAAATGTTTGTCCCGAGGGACTTGTGATGGTAAGTGTCAGATCGGTCAGGTTGCAACTCTTAATATGGTTTTTGTCTGTATTATTTATAGAATACTGGTTCTCCCATGAGGTTGTGTTAAATGGAGGCGTAAAGACAGGGCTCAGTATGCTAATAGCTGTCGGATTAGCCGGAATAGTAAAATTTTCCGAATCACTTACATTAAAAGCAACGGTTGGGCCGCCTTTTTTGCAACCAATAAGGCTTATGGAAAGGCATAAAATAAATAATATGATGGGGTTTCTTTTCATGTTTGCATTTAACTTCAGTAGGTTTAACAATGTGAAGCACTTTTAGTTCAATGCTATTTACTTGAAGTGTTTTTTTTGCAAAAATAGAAAAGTAAAATCAACTCTTTATCCATTCTTCCAGATATGCAAAACGTGGCGTGAGTTTTCCCTCTTTAGTAATAATAGCCCGCTGAATTACAGGGTCATCAGGATAATGCATAATACTGGGGATCACTGATTCAGAAAGTGTTTTCCCGAAATCCCTAGCGGCATCCCGTGGCAGCTCATTTGGCAGGTTGGGGATAGCCATTACGTCAATTGTATCTGTTTTATAAGGCTGTCCGATTTTTCTATCCTCAAGGCAATAACCGTAAACAGGATCTTTGCTACTGGTATGCATCATCGTAGTGGGAATCGGACCCGGAATGTCGCATGAAACGTCAGCTATGATCTTGCAAGTAAAGTCTTTAGATAGTATATCATGATCATCAAATAATTCCTGGGCATGAATGTCCCAGTATGAGCAATGTATAAGTGCATCAGCCTTTGATAAATATGGTTTAAAGACGCTTTCATAATCATTGGCATTATGATAAAAATCCTTCTCATCAAATGGCTTCCCGTCTTTTCGCTGGTAGAGATCCCTTGAATGAAGCTGAGCAAATACAGGTTTATTGAAACTACTATTTAAAAATTCCTCTATGCTTACTTCTTCAATTTTTGACCGGTGCATTATTTCCACAGCACCACTTGCCGCCCTTCCACCACCAGTAATAATAAATTTTGCAGAAGGGATTTGAATATAGTCATATTGGTCGATAAGTTCCTGCAGATTAATACAATCGCAAGCTGGTTTTAAATGATAAGCACCTGTCTTTTTCCCAAGCATGAGCAAAGCATAATGCGCCCCGACAATGCCCGCCCACCATCCAAAACCAATAAGCCTATTCCCGTTTTCATCCGTGATCAGTTCATAATCAATTAGAGTGATCCCTTTTTCAATCACTGCATTAAGCAGAACCTTGTTATGAGGTTGCTTTTTAATAGTGTGTGAGAAGAATATATAAGTTTTGCCGGGGATCAGTTTATTTATGGGCACTTCTTTTACGCCCATCAGTAGGTCACAATCTGATACCGTTTCCTGAACTCCAATGCCAAAATTTCTGTAATCTTCATCTTTAAAGCACCTCACCTGGCTGCTTTCAATCCGAATATCAAGGTTTGGATATTTCAAAGAAAGTTCATGGCATTGCCTCGGAGTAAGTGGAACCCTGTTATCGGGCGGTGTTTTTTCTTCTCTGAGGAGGCCGATGGTGAATTTGGACATTTGTGATTTTTAATTTGAAATTTGAAATTGGACTGGCAAGTTGTGACCATTTACTACTATAAACTATTTTTTGCCTGATAATGTTACAGTATCCGTAAATTTGAAGGCTGGACGATAGAGTCCGGTGAATATCTAACCATCTTGTAAATAGTAATTGGTCAGTGGTAAATGGTTACTGATGACTGCTAACTGATGACTGAAAAAATCTGGGGCTGACATGGATTTGACGGGATGGGGTTGGGTATGTAAGCATGCCGGGTTTTGTAGAAGTACCCGTTAATGAAATCTTCAGATGTCTTAAATGACAACTATTCTTACGCAATGGCTGCTTAATTCTAGGAATTAACATAGTCATCGTCCCTGAGCATTTTCGCCTAACAGGTGCTCGACTGGGGCGTCGCACGTAAAGGCTAGGGAAACAGTGGCTTTGGCTGAATCCCGAAACTCAAATCCGAAGCTCAGGTTGTGTAACAGGTAAGCTTTTCACCTTGCACCGCCGAAACTCAAGAAAAGCTAAGCATGTAGAAGGCATATTGCACGCCATATCCGGACCAGGGTTCGATCCCCTGCAGCTCCACACCTTTCATGGTAAATCGGCTTCTAATACCAATTAGAGGCTGATTTCGATTTAGGGGGATAAGAAATATCGAAGTGGGGGATAATGGCTATTGGAATTAGTGTTTAGTATTTACACTAATCGTTGAGAGCATTCAGAGTAGCATCATCCATTTTTCCAGTTGGTTTTGCTCCGCATGCATTTTGCATAATTCTAATTGCAGGAACAACTCCCATATTAACTGCTGTCCCGAACAGTTGGTTGGCAATTTCTTGACTTTTAATTCGATCTCCTTTAATTCTATTCCAGTAGTTTTTTCTATAGAAGACAGGTATTAATTTCTGTAAATTCTTATTGGCTTCTAAATTACCTGGGAAATTTGGATTGGTTTTAAACGAGTCAATTATGACCCATCCTTCCCATTTGGGATTTTTCTTTCTGGCAATGCCTTTATAGGTTTCACCTCCTACATCTGCTGGATCATTTACATATTTGCCTTCAACTTCTAATGTGAGTTTTAAGGCGATTTCAAATTTGGCATATTCAGGCTTTTGCTGGTTTTGTTCAACAACTGTATGTTTATAATTGTAAACAGTTGAAGGTGAATTAATACCGGCAAATAATCCGCCAAAATAGAGCAGTATTGCTAGTGTTAATATCCTTGTTTTCAATGCCTTAATATTTACTTGTGTAATCTTAATCCTCAGCCCGGCAACCCTTCATCACCACTCCAACCAACAGGAGCAGGAAAATATCCTAGATCAAGTTCTTTCGGTAATTACAGGTTTAATCCTTGCTTGGTAGTGCGCTTAGTTTCCTATGGATGAACTTTCGGGGGATTTTTTAATTTGTATCCAATTGGATATCGTTCATCTCGTCTAAAAAAGCGCCATTTTTTGGATATATAATCACCTCTTGAACTATAAACCATTAGATATATGACAACAATCGTAGCTAAAAGCGCCAATGGGATAAATACGTCAATTGAATCATGACCTTGACAAGTATCTACAGCACAAAAATACCCCGTTAGATTGTCAAGTAGTATGGCAATCCATATTAATAGTACTGTTATACTTAACGATTTGTTTATACTTGATGGTGAGTAAAATGCGTTCTTATTATACCGAATTGTTTTAAACAGTGGGCCAGTTACATAGTTTTCCAATGCATCTACATGTGCTTCCCAATTCTCTTGCCATCTTTTACTACCAATAACTACAAATATCCATCCTGTCGAAAATATCAAACCCATACATATTAGGAATATCTCAAGATGTTCTTTTCTTATATCCTCAATTTTGTCGTTTGATAGAACTGTAAAGTACGCAACAAAAGCGGCTGCAATAAATCCCCAGTTGTAGGTTGATCTTAACCAGGACTTGTCGATTTCATAATTTCTATTCTCAGATGCTTTTGCATATGCTTTTTCAAGTATTTCAGGCCGTTCTATGCTAACTTCATTATTTTCTAATTTTAACCCATATTGCTTTAAATAATGCTCATCTGTAAGTTCGATATAACTCTTTTCATTAATGGCATCCTGTGCTCTTGGATTGAATAATACTCTGCTCTTAATCATTTGGTATACTACCTTGGTTCGCTTGTATATTTTGTTAAAGCCAATCTTCATTATTATTACTTATTTATCTTCCCATTCCCCTACAATCCTAAACAGTTCCTACATTCACTGTACATACTCTTTTAAAAAAGCCTATTCCTTAACACCGACTTGTTTGTGGAAGTTTAATATTACAGATATTAGATATCCGGTAAGGAATAATCCGACAAGATTCTCAGCCATTACTAAAAATCTTGCATAATTTGTATTTGGCAAAATATCGCCAAACCCAGTTGTTGCAAGTGTAGTGAAACTAAAATAAATTGTATCAATGATTCTATTATCGTTAGCTACGTATTTTAAACAATTGAAATCCAATAGATACATAAGGGAGAAGGACAATCCGCAGGTTATGTATGATATGAAAAACAACAAGAGCAGTGTCGCAAAATTAAAACGGATATATTTTGAATATATACTCGAAATGAGATGTGTAAGTTGTCCAATAACTGCCATTATTGCTGAAAAGCCTACTAAAACATTAATCATATTAAGTAGTGCTTGGCTATGTGGCTTCTCTTTATAGATATACAATATCGCAATTGTAACAAACGAATATATAATCGCACATATTGGCGCAAAATAGCCAATGAAGATTCTATAATTTTTATCTTCTACTATTTGTTTTTCTCCTTTTAGCGAGCCAATAAGGTACAGTGGTAGATCGGAAATGATTATTAATGGGAAAGTCAATACTGTAATTATCCAAGCCATATTCCCATATCCAATGTAGTAGAAGCAGAGGAATCCCCCAATTATTATACTCAAAACTATTATTAAGGTTATCTTTTTTGACATCAGTATCTTACTGTATATTTAAACTTTCTCCATTTACTCTACGATCCTAACAGTTTCTACACTAACAGTGTATGAATGCCGCTTTATTTCTTCTACATCGTAATAGTATAAACTTTATCAGTTGGATTGGTATAGCTATTCCAAAGCCCCAAATATAAAGGATTTTAGGGTAGCAAGCATGTTAGGGTTTTTTGCAATTATTTCAGACAATATTCATATCCAGCATTGGTAATACATCCTTTTTGACAGTCAACATATATTGTAATCGTGCCATCAGGATTCGTTAACGATTCTCCCTTTACAACAGCCAAATTCAGAGATATTTTTCTAATTGAAAGGTTATAGTAGGCTTGATTTCCATTGATCCATACAAAATTATCAATTGATACCCTTGCCGTATTATCGCCAGAATGGAAAGTTTTACCCTCCAGATACAAACTTACTGATTCATCATCAGTGAAACTCAACGCGTCATTTTGTGATCTATTTGCATAGGTGTTGTTTTGATTAATAGGTTCTGGATTATCTTTTGGAGTATTAGAAACAATACTGGACTTTACAGCACCATGCGCGCTAAGCAAACTTTTTACATTGTCGAAGAATGCAACATCCAACACAGTTTCGTTACTATTATCAGTTGCATTTATGTTTACCCCTTTATTTATTAGCAAATTGATAACATCTAAATTACCGTTAAATGTGGCATCAAATAAAGGGGTTTTACCTAAGTTATTCCTTGCATTGACATTCGCTCCTTTCTCTATTAGTAATTTGACCATATTCAAATCTCCTCGCATGCAGGCATGATGTAAGGGTGTTGTACCATCATTATCTGCTAAATTCACATTAGCCCCTTTGTCACATAGTAGCATTTCAATGTCAGTATTTTCAGCACAAATGGCGTTACTTAGCATTGACATTCCACCGGCAGTTGCTATACTATTTATATTCGCTCCTTTCTCAATTAGAAGCCTTGCAACTTCTGTTTTTCCGCGTGTTGTAATCGTTTCTGTCAAAGCATTTGTACTATTGTTATGTACATCAAAGCCTCTATATATTAGTAGTTTGACTATGTCCATACATCCATGTATCCCATATGTGGTGGCGTAGTCTAACATCGTTTGGCCATTCTTGTCTTTCATATTTACATCTGTTCCATTTTCATTTGGCAAGGGTGGCAACTGATCTAATCCAACACTTTTTCTCCATAAGTTAATGCTATCCCACTGCTTTAATGCATTTTCCTTCACTTTGTTATCTATCTCAACCTCTTTTTTTTCATTCTTTATTACTGCTGTATTAGTCTCGTTCTGGTTTCCTGTTTTATTATTCATACACGTTGCGAAACCCCAAATTCCAAGGGTAACAATTAATCCCAGCCTAACTATCAAATATGTTCCTTTGCTCATAACTTTGCTTTTTGCAGGTTATTATAGAATATTTACTCCTCCAAAGTTAATTATTTTACCGCATTACTGCGGTAAGGCTATTTTTTATTACAGTGATTTTTGTTGGGTGAAGAACCCTGATGGAATAGTTGAATTTGGACTGCGTTTGCGTAACCTAAGAGAAGCAAAAAAAATGAGCCAACAGGCTCTTGCAGTGGACTCTGACATAGCATTGTCAACCGTTCAGCGTATTGAACAAGCCCAGATTGCGACTAATATCGATATTGTTCTTTCCCTTGCAAAGGCGTTAGACGTTTCGCCGGAAGAACTTTTTAAAAAAGGACGCTAAGGTATAAGTCAAACCTATCAATACAGGCTATAGTCCTAAGGCAGTGGATTTTATGGACACAATTTCATATTCAACACTTACTCCTCGTTGGCTATTTGGGGCGGGTAAGGTCTGTTCTGAGTTAGCATTTAAGTAAGGGAAATCAACATATTGATCCATCCAAACGCCTCCATTTGCTTTAATGTAGCTAATTTTAACTTTAACGTTATCCATCATGAAAGCAGTTCTATTCTTAACCGTAATACTCAATTCAGAAATGCCTCCCAACTCGCTATATTTGAATCCACTTCGTTCTGCTGTAACATAGTTAGCAATATTATTCCGAATTTCTGTTTTAGTAGATTCTGTGTTTTGAATAAGCGTTTGATTCTGTTCTACACGGGTTTGGCTTTGCAATAGTTTGGTTACTAGTATTGCAATCAATCCGAGAACAATAATCCCAAGCACCGTTAGTAAAGTTCGACCCAATGGTTTTTTTTCCTGTTTTATTACTTTTTCATCAACGTTTTTAGAAACATTGAATGGCGGTGGTGTAACTGGAGAAAAAATCTCTTTTAGTTCGGGTATTTCTCCTGCAATCGCCCATTTTGAAAGCCCCTCGTACCAAATTGGAGTATTCTCAGTGATTTTTTTGGATTTGAGCTCATCAATATCAAACGGCCCTTGTTGCTCAGTTCCGTTGTGCAAATAATATATTTTCATGGTGCGAATCTTAAAAGTGCGGGTAATATTAGTCATATTTTTCAAACAAGCAAATTGTATTGTAAATAATGCTCTATTAAGGCTAAGGGAATAGTGCGGAAATAAATCTCATACCTTGTATCTATAATTCTAAATTTGCTTTAAAAAGATATGTCTGAAAAAATTCTGTATTTAATGGGCGCGGGGGCAAGTGCCCAGGGATTACCTCTCGTAAATGATAGCAAAGATGGAAAAGTAAAAGGAATGCCGACTGCAATGAGGGAAATGATTGCTCAAATACATGAAGAGACATTGGAAGACAAGTATCAAGAGTATCTGAAATCATTTGCTGAAAAATTGGAACATTTAGCAATAAAAAGTGAAGAATTTTCAACTGTTGATACATATGCCAAATATCTGTTTCTAACCGATAGGTCACAACTGGAGGACTTGAAAATTACACTTTCACTGTATTTTACTTTAGAACAATATTGGAACAAAAAACTTGATCCTAGATACTTGATTTGGCTAGTAAGTATCATGCAAATACGGATGTTCCCCAGGGAAGTAAAAATAATTACCTGGAATTATGACTTTCAAATCGAATTAACCGCTCGAAATTTTCAAAAGGAAGAATTTGGCCACATAGGCGTGGTAACACATATGAAACCTCCGCTAATTGGTTATTATCCTGTAATCGGTGCTACTTTTCCTTCCAGTTCTGATAATTTTGAACCGAATGAAGATTTGGAACTCCTTCATTTAAACGGAATAGCAGGTTTATATCATCATGAAAATGGCATTTATAACCATAGTCCCATCACAGATGGAACTTCTGAAAGTATGGAGAAGTTGCTCTCTAAATTTATGAATGGAGAACATGACAAGCATTATTTGACATTTGCTTGGGAAACTTCAACAGAATCAGCCCAAAGAATGTCAAAAAGGATTCCATTTGCTAAAAATTTTGCTGAAAACACCACTATTTTGGTCGTGATTGGATATTCTTTCCCCTTTTTTAACAGAGAAATAGACCGTGAAATATTTGCGGCATTAAAATCTTCTGGGACATTAAAGAAAATTTATTTTCAAGACCCTTGTAATGACGGCTCTTTTTTGAAGGGACAATTTGATTTAGGAGATATTGAAATTAACCATGTTAAGGAGGTAGATTCATTCTTTATTCCCAAAGAATTGTAGTGGTAGTTTGAACATTTTATCTCTTTAATTCAGTCCGCTATCTAACCATCCGTAATAATCCGGTAGTCCATTAATTCCTTTGTTCATATACTTTAAAAAATTTCTTTTATGGTCATATCGATCTAGTTTAACGTTAGTCTTCCTATCTGCCGATTTATTTTCCCATATCCCCAAATATTTAAGCAACCACCGTTCCATATTTTCATATAAAATGTTATTATAACCTAGAGAAAAGTGAGAATGATAACCTTCTCCACTAGAATTGCGCTCGGTGGCATACCAAAAATGAATCGGTTTATCAGGGAAGTCTTTCTTTATCGCATCAAATAATTTTACCATATTCTTACGTGCACATTCTGGGGTTGGACAATTCGCTGGAGTTGAAGTACCTATTAAGTCCCAATTGAAATTTTTTAGGAAATTACTATATTCTTCGTTTGGAAATTTTTTAGTCTTAACTCGATTCAGTCCTAGAATACCACATGAAACATAAATTTTGTTATCTGAGGGAATAAAATAGCGCCAAAAATCGTTTAATTTTTTAGCACTATCTATCCTTCTTCTTATTGTCTTGTCTGACAAGTTAGTTTTTTTTGAAAATGTTGGTATATCATAATAATTTACACCAATATCAGTCTCAATGGTTGAAAAAACATTGTATGTTGCACCAGTAATGTTTTCTATTTTTAACATAATGCTAATTGGCTTTGGCTTTAGGTTGCTTTTCATTCTATTTTGTTTAAATTAATAAATTATCTCTTATTCCCTTATCTCTCTATCTAACCTAATCGAAACTCCCTCGCACTTACCTTATTGATATGGCAATGCCAATACCTTTTTGGGGTTTACCTTGCATTTACGGAATCGGGAATTGCCGATCAAATATAAGTATAGACATTTTTTGCCACCGAGTCAAGTTTTTTTTTTGACTAAGTCCTTGGACAGTTTTTTTTTAATTTAATTTCTCGTTGTAATTCAAGTTAAGGAATAAACAACAACACATCATCAATGAAAAAAACCTACTAAAACTTGCATATAAGTTAAATTGGCAATACATTTGTTGTAAATTAAGTTTTAGTTCTAAAATACAACACTTATGAAGGTTAAATATCAACGGACATCTACATTGGCGCAACATGGTAATCGGTTTGATACTGATACGAACAAATATGATATAGTCTTATTTGATCAAGGAGTGTCTGGCACAAAGGAATTTAAATCCCGGACTCAGGCCGCTAAAATCATAAAATTGGTTGAAGCCGGGAAATTGAACGAATTGGTTGTTGAAGAAATCCGAGATATTGGAAGGAATATGGTTGATACCATAAATACTTTGCATTGGTTGGATGAAAATCGTGTTAATGTTGTTATTCGCTCCCTAGGTAATCTAAATAGCCGTATTGGGAATAAGAGAAATGAAATATGGGGCTTAATAACTTCAATAATGAGTTCCCTTTATGCAATGGAACTTGAAAACCTCAAAACCAGAACAAAAATGGGGCGCGAAGCATACTTGAATCGAGGTGGGAAACTTGGAAGAGAGCAAGGTACCAATGAATCAATAAAACAATTTCTTAGCAAACCCAAGAGCAAAGAAATTATGTCATTGCTGGAAAAGGGGAAATCTGTTAGAGATATTGCTGGAAGATTGAATGTTTCCTTTAACTTAGTTGTAAAGGTGAGAAAACACCAAAATGCTGATTAAAATTTGCGGGGAACTACCTTTGATGAGATTAATCATACCAAAAACTGTATTATATGCTACTATCAGACAAATCGATTGATAAAATAAAATCAGACTTTAATCGCCTGACGGAACCCCTCATCAAAAAAAATATTGGTCTTGATGGTTGTATTGCGACCTTAAATGAATATGTCCAAGGATATGATGCAAAACGGCTAAATCTTCATGCCGGAAATTGGTTTTTATATAGAGCGAGGCCAAATTTAACTACAGATTTCTTTAAATCCACTGATGATTTGTGGGCTCCCCCGCGAGGAGCCTCAAAAGGAAGGGTTAATGATATAGGAGAATCTGAATTGTATTGTTCTGATCATGTTATCACATGTCTTGCCGAAATGAGGGATTTAAAAGCGGGAGATCACGTTACATTCATGACAATGATTCCTATAAAGGATATCAATAATGTTAGTTTTGTTTGTGCTGATCAACTAATTGAATTTGATAACATTCTTTCTGGGTTGTTCACAAGTTATTCAAAAAGAGATGTTAACCACCCTGATTTTGAAAAATTTCAGTTTATAGATGAAACCATGACAAAGGAATTTCAATTAAAGGTAAATGACGGGGATGAATACCTTTATAACCTGACTATCGCCTGGAGGAAACTATGTTTTAAATACAGCAAATCAATATGCCTTGTTTATCCATCAGCAAGGTCAGGGCTGCATACAGCGAATTTTGCTCTCGATCCAGATATTGCAAAAGGACTACTTAAACCTATTGAAGCAAGTAGGATGAAAATTGAATGGACAGATGGCACCAGATATGATATCCGAATTGATGCAAAGGCCGATTTAAATGGGTTTGGTGTGCTTGACTGGAAAGAAATTGATGACCCTAAACTGGAATGTATAACTCATGAACGGGTCAGTGCAAATCCATTTGAGATTCCCCATTCCAACTGAAAAAATATACAAGGAATCTCAATTAGGCGGCTATCGCTGCTCACCCTAAATTCAAACTGATAACAATACCCAAATTTTCAGGGCAATTTTTCATTCGAAAATTTTTTTGAAAAATTCGATTTCGTATTAGACACTAGGAAACGTTCTCGCTTTATTTAGTAACAAGAGAAAGGATACGTAGGTTTAGGATAATTAAAGGGGGGAGGGGGCATCCCAGCCCCTCCACAAGGGAGGCAAGGTAGTGGTATATATAGTGTCCACGAACTATTTATCTTAAAATGATTCAAGAACCTAATAAAATTAGAAAGTATACCAGAATTGAGGATGAATGGATCACGCCCCCCTTTATCATAAGTGCGTTGGGTAATTTTGATCTAGATTCTTGCTCTCCAATCAAACGTCCTTGGGATACTGCTTCTAACCATTATACTATAGAGGATAATGGATTAACTATGCCTTGGATTGGCAGGGTTTGGTGTTTTCCGCCATTTGGTAATTCTACTAGACCTTGGATTGAAAAATGCGCTGAACATGGAAATTGTGTTGCTCTTACATTTGCGAATACTGACACAATTTGGTTTAACGAAATTGTTTGGCAAAAAGCGAAAGCAATATTGTTTTTGAAAGGTAGGATTAGGTTTTATGACCTTAAAGGACAAAGGGCAGGCAATTCGAGTTCTCCAAGTGTGTTAATAGCCTTTGATGAACGTAATGCTAAATCACTGGAATCTTCAAGTTTGCCAGGAAAATTAATATGGTTAAACTGATATTCAGATACTTGCCTAATATTTTACCCAATTTATGAAGGTTTATGCTTGTTTTCACCAATAAAGATTGCCTTTATTTTATTCCAAAATAGCACAAATACAACTGCTAATGCTGTAAGAATAACCGCCCACGCGACGTTGTTTTTATTTTGGCTTATGATTTTATCTTTGGCGGCAATTTCAATATCTTGTCTCTCTATTTTAATTTTTAACTCAGCTACTTCTTCTAAAAGAAGTCTAGTATGCTCGTTTTCTGGGGTTTCCCAAGTTTCTGTAAGGCCGCCATATGAGTCCACAATCTTGGTTCTTATCATATACCTTTCTCTGTTATTCTTTGTTGTTCTCCTTTTGACCATAGCTACAATATGTGGAATAACTATTATTAGGATGGCTAAACAGTTAATTATTAGGCTTATAATAGGAATAGGGCTACTGTTATCGTTTGAAGGAATATTTTCCATATAATATTTATAGGTAGCTATTTAAAAGCATAAAATAATACAGGACGAAAAAAAGAAAAATTTTGACAAGGGTCTAAGTCTTTGCCAAATTTCTAATTAAATAAATACTTAACAATCAAAACTATAGAATTGGCAATCGTTATTTTCTTATACTCATAGATCTCGGTGGAAATGGTTGTGATCCTTTGTATGATCCTATGCTATTTTTAATACCGATTTCTTAAAGTCTATTTTGTTCATTGCCTTCTTAATTTCCTCTTCCTGAGTCTTTAAATATACCTCAAGTGAACGAATTGAGTTTCCAGTAATTTCCCTTATTTCACCTATGCTTAATCCTTTGGTAAGAAATAAGTTAATTGCCGATCTACGTGCAGAATGAATTGTGATTGCTTTACTAAGTGGCAAAACTGTCACAATGTCCTTAACACCATGACTAATAGTTCTGTTTACTAATATTTTATCATAATCCATCAACTTCAAAATTTCTTTGATATTTTCGTTTACCTTGGTATTGGCCTGTTTTGGCAGTAATCCATTGTATTTTGCTAAAATCTCCTCTGTGACGAAGTTTAAAGGTATGATGCAATCTTTCCGACTCTTTTCAGCCCTTAATTTAATTACACCATTTCGAACATTCGTTGGTATCCATTGCTTCATATCAATATACCTTAAACCTGAATATGCACTAAATAGAAAAAGGTCTCTGGTAATATCGTAAGATGAACCCGGTCTTAATGCAAAATCTTTAAGTTCTACCAATTGATCTTCATTGAGAAATTGAAGGTCGGTTTTAGGTTTCTTTGTTACTTCAGTCCATTTAAGGTATTCAGAATATGTATTATACTTTTTCTTGGTGGCAAATTTCAAAAATGCACTTAATGTTTTACGAAAATCGTGTACAGTAGAGTTAGAAACCCCTTTTTTACCAGTTTGATAATTGTGATGTTCATTTAAAAGATAGTTTTTGAACTTGTATATAAAATCCTCATTCATGTTTGAGAACGTGAGAGGTATTTCATATTTTTTACAAAATTTGGAAACGACCTTTAAAACATTTGGCAACCGTCTTGCGGTATTGAACTCCCTTTCTGTGGTTTGGTGTTCCTGATACTTTCCCCAGACCATTAAAAACTTCTTTTCCCCTTCTTTGCTTATTGAAATTGTATCGACTTTAGTTAAAGTTTCTTTGTCCAATGGATGAGGTTTGGTTCTATTTGCTTCAAGGTATAGTCTTCCTTTGAGGGAGTTTGAAATTTCCTCCTGTGTCCATTCCCATAAGCCCATGAAATTCCAGATATGGTCATTTCTGGCAAGTTTACCACAACTTATTATTTGCGATGCTTTTTCCTCGGCATTCTCAATTATATTATTGTATTCTTCAAACATTGGATTGGACTTTGAAACCCTTGAACTTTTTTCGTTCCAATCCCTGGGATGCACTGTAAATCCAAGAGAATATTTTTTCATTGCCACAGGGCAATTACCTTTTGCATTCCCATCTGACAATTGAAGGATACAAGGCATAGCCCCAAATTTGTTCTTTTTGTCTTTTCTTAAAATTACCTTTGCAGATACCAATATAGTCTATTTTTGTTTAGTGATAGCAAGTTACACGATTCTTATTTACAAAGCAAATCAGAATGAGAAATGGGGGATATGAAACTCAATAGTGGGGGATAAGTACGCGAAAACTGAAAAAAAATATAATTGATCTTCAATGTGTTAATAGTGCTGCAGGTGAGGATAATCTCACCTGCAGCTCCACAGGTTAAGAAAGAGAAACAGAAGGAGAAAGAGATGAAGACCGTTAATAGCGTTCCCTTACTCTTTCCCTTTCTGTTTCTCTTTCTTTTTTTAATTTTGCCCCATGCCAATTTCTCTCCTAAAAACAAATTCCCAAAATCCTGATTACATTCTCCTCGTCGCTGACCTCGACGCTGAATTACGCGTCATGGATGGAGATGAGCACGCTTTTTATGCGCAGTACAATAAATCTGATCAGATCAAACATGTGATTGTAGCCTATGAAAATAAAACTCCTATAGGCTGCGGCGCATTGAAAAAATATGAAGATCAAACTGTAGAAATCAAGAGAATGTTTGTGGCAAATCCATATCGGGGCAAAGGGACCTCCAAACAAATCTTAAAAGAACTGGAAGCCTGGGCTTCGGAGCTTGGGTTTGATGAAGCTATTCTGGAAACCGGTGTTAATCAACAAACTGCAATAAGTTTATACAAAAAAAGCGGCTATGAAGTTATTTCCAACTATGGGCAATATATTGGTAAAGAGGCTAGTACTTGTATGAGAAAGGAGATATAAACTTCGCTCTTCGCACTGTTTCTTCACTCTCTTTTTCGCTCTCCGCTCTCTTTCTTCGCTCTTTTCCTCTTATCTTGCATCATATTATGTCCCCCGATCCTCAATATCTTCTCAATCTCGTTAAAATGCAAATGCCTTATGGCAAATACAAGGGGAGATTGATCTGTGATCTGCCTGAATATTACCTGGTTTGGTATCATAGCAAAGGGTTCCCGGAAGGGAAATTGGGGGGCTTGTTGCAAACCATGTATGAGATAAAACTTAACGGCCTGGAATACTTGCTGGCTCCCTTAAAGAAGAAATAAACCCGGATGAAAGCCGCTACCATAACCGAACTAAAAAGAGAAATAGCCGGATTGTCTCCCCAGGACTTGGCCGAGGTTTGTATCCGGATAGCTAAATATAAAAAGGAGAATAAGGAACTGCTTACGTACCTGCTCTTTGAAGCAGACGATCAAAAGGAATATATCAAAAGCGTGAAAGAGGATATGGATTTACAGTTCGGTGAAATAAATACCCGAAATACCTATCAGTCAGCAAAAAGCCTTCGGAAAATCTTAAGGTCTGTAAATAAGTACATCAGGTTTGCGGGTAATAAGCAAACTGAAGCTGAACTGCTTATTTATTATTGTCAGAAACTTAATGATTCCGGGATCAGGTTTCGGAAATATACCCAACTTTTGAACCTGTATGAACGACAGCTTCAAAAGATATTGAAAGCCATTTCGTCATTGCATGAAGATCTGCAATATGATTATACAAAGGCAATTGAGGGTTTAATGGAATAATAATAAAATTCTTATTTGAAATGAGTTTACAGAAATTAATGATCAACTATGCGGAATTCAATTTATGGGCTAATAAATCCTATGCTAACTGGCTCCAGGCCAAACCAGAGAACTTATTGAAAAGTGAAGTCGCGTCAAGTTATCCATCTGTTATATTGACGGTGATGCATATATGGGATACAGAAAGATTTTGGTTATCAATCTTAAAAAATGAAATGCCCGAAAAATTTACGCAGGATTTACCAAATAATTATCTTGATGCTTTCACTGGTTTCGTAAACCAATCTGATGCTTTTTATAAATATGTAAATTCCCTTTCTGAAGATGAATTGACATCACAATGCATGTTAGATATGCCATGGATGAAGGGGCAATTGCCAAGATATGAATTTATTCAGCATTGCCTCAATCATAGCACGTACCACAGAGGGCAGGTTGTCACTATCGGTCGAAATATTGGAATTACCGATCCACCGATGACTGACTATAATTATTATAATATGGCTGTAAAACCCCTCTGATTTCTATCTGCTATCGAATTCTTTATATTATTCTTGACAAAAAAATAACTTATTTGAATTGTATGAGTCAAATGGGTTTTATATCTTTACACACACAAACAATAATTTTTGAGTGAGGCGCATAACCCTGAATCGGCTTTTGCTCATTGTCATAGTATTTACTTTTATTGCTGACTTATTTTCAGCAGGAAAGACCTATGCACAATGTGGAGGGAAGGATTCTTTTGCTGTAAGCACAAGCCCAACCTGTGTGAACAAAACCCTGACTTTTACAAATTACTCAACAGGCGGGGCAAGCAGCTATGATTTTAAATGGGGAGATGGTTCATCAAAAGCCGGACTGGGAGCCTGCTTCACTTTGAATGAGATACTTGTATCAT
>Ga0207011_1041_pt3 | contig 25098 bp, 23 predicted proteins | sample Alteio_BWMinCont_79_FD_153466 | JGI IMG/M metagenome (GOLD analysis project Ga0207011, IMG submission 153466) | Enriched cells from forest soil in Barre Woods Harvard Forest LTER site, Petersham, Massachusetts, United States -... | ecosystem: Environmental > Terrestrial > Soil > Temperate forest >...
AAAGTAAAAGTCGTATTTGACGAGCCGCAGCCGGCCATCACTTCCGGTCAGGTGCTCGGTATATATGACTTGGACGATCAATATATTTTAGGCGGCGGTTGGATCGACTGACGGCAAATTTTCATTGCTTAGCGCGGCCCAGTCTCTTATAATTAATTCAGTGCCATCCGTGGTGCCCAAGAATTACCATCCTTGTATACCATCTGGGGTCGAATGCCTGATTTGCCGAGCTATTTATATTCAGGCACAGTGCTGCCTTTTACCAGACTTGTCAAACGTTCCACTTTCGCTGTCCGCCCGCTGGTAACTGCGACATTTAGTGTCAGTTTTGCCCTGCTTCTTACCCTGGCTCTGACCTTGATTCTGGCGCAGGAGGGCACAGCTCGTTCAAAACATAGAAGCAGTGCCGGCTCCCACGCCGCAAGCAGCCGGTCAGCGAGTCATGGCAGTACAAGATCCTCTGGTGCATCTTCTTCTTCCCGGTCGAGGGCCCATCACGGCCGGGGCACACGCACTGCCCGTGGTTCGCACGGCCAATCAGTGGCCCACCACGGGCGACACCATCATGTGGTCGCCCATCACGAATCGAAAAGCAGGCATGCATATCCGATCGGTATATTTATCAAATCACCGCCGCCCTTTGATAGCTCTCCTTTAGAAGATGACAGCGCCCGCGACGTAATCAGCGCATTTAATCATGGTAACGCCGACAGTTACCCTGCCCGTACCCTGGTGCGTGCCGGCATTGTCCATTATCATCCCCTTCATGGCGGCATTTACTGGCGCCGGGAGCCGGTTAAATATATAGTGATGCATTCTACTGAGACCGGCATACCGATATCGGCTGTGCATGTGATCGAGGGCTGGAGTTCGATGGGGATGAGACATCCCGGAGCCCAGTATGTAGTTGACCGGGACGGTACCATCTATCAGGCAGTCGATCCTGATCTGGCCACGGTGCACGTCAACATTTTCAAAACACTGCCCGGGATAAATAACGACAACAGCATCGGCATCGAAATGAATCACACCGGCTCGCAAAACTATCCGGTTGCGCAGCGTGAGGCCGTGATTAAGCTTGTCGGCTATCTCAAGCACCGCTATAACATTGACGAAGGCAATATCATCACCCACCGCTATGCTCAGCAAGGTGACCATACCGATCCGGTCAATTTTGATTGGGATGACTTCCTGGCCACGGTCAACACTTTCCACAATCAGGCAATTGCCTACCGCACCGGTCATATAAAAGAAGAATCCAGGCACTGGCAGCGTGAGCCCGAGCCTAAAGCCAATACATACCTGAAGCCACATCGGGAGATGGGTGGCACTGCCCCTGTCGAGGAGAAGTCGACCGAAATGGAAGAGCCGGCTTTGCCAGCTCCAGTCCCAGGTGCCAAGCCGGCCGTCGAGAAAGACAGCGTCATGCCTGGGGAGTCACCCGTGCCGGAGCCCTCGGAAGCTGACACTTCCAGCAAAAGTGATGCCACCACCGGTGCCACTAAAAACAATGGCATTAGCGGCGCGCCGGGCAGTGCTCCTGTGGAGATGAAAGTCTATCCATCAGCAGGACAGGCACCGTTGCCTGGCCCAGCACCGGTGCCCGGAGCGACAGAACCTCAATCGCACTAGTTTTGTCGAAAAGTCAGGATCTGGCTATTGCACTGGAATTATTTGTCGCCGATTTCTTTGAAGCAGTTCACTATTGCTTTGAAGCCGCCGTCTGCGCATCCCGGCAAGCCCGGATCTGTGTCACGGCTGTAGCATGAGTTCCAGCCCCAGAGGCGGCCTTTAACGTCAAGCTCTTTTAGCTGTCCGTCCTGGAAGGTATCGATATGTACCCTGGGCAGATCCGGGTGATCGGCCTCGTACTGAGCATTCATATGTTTCATGGCCAGGGTTACTCTATATTGATCTCTCAGATCCATTTTGTTGAAATCTGCATCGACATCCTGGCGGTTATGCACTTCGTCGAGAATCTTTGTCGCCTGGTGACTTATCTGGTCGCTAGATAAACTCATGTTTTTCTCCAAAGAAATAGTGGGGGAATCCAAATTTCACTATTTCACTATAGGGAGCATTTGTGTATTTATCGTGTACGGATCGGCCGGGCTGCGTATTGCTCCCATTCTCGGGTCGGGGGAAATTCTTTATTATGAAAAGACTCCCCACTCGATGACAATCTATGAATACGTTAAGCGACACAGTCGCAAACCTTGAACATGAGGTCGGACAAAATTTGGGCCAGGCGGTGGACTGGACTGTTGATGCGGCTAAGGACGCCTATCACGTTTCCAGGGACGCAATGCCCGTGCCCGAAGGGTATAAGGATATTGCCCTGACTGCGGCGACTGTTGCCGTAGGCTTAATCGCTTGCCGGCCACTTCTGGGCAGAGTGCTCGCAGGGGCCGGGGAAAGCACCCTGGCAGCGCGGGCCGAAGGTGTGACAATTGTGCCTCTCACCCGCGAAAACCTGCCTGCCGCGGTGGCGGCCGGCAAGGACGGATTTAGGTACGGCTGGCCTTTCTTAAATCCGGCCCGGGACTTCAAGGCCTCGCTCGATCCTCTGGCACAGGCTGCTCGCGCCGGCTCCATGGATCCGACCGTGGAGATGAATGCGCGCTACTGGCTGGCTGTGGACAAAGACGGTAAGGTTTTGGGCACGACCGGATTATATGAAACCGGCAGGGATAAGAGCGAAGCTGCCTGGATGGGCTGGATGTCGGTGCGTGATGCCTATCGAGGTCAGGGCATAGGCAAACGTCTGGTTGATTTTTCAATCGATCAGGCAAAGGCCGACGGCAAACAATATCTCAGGCTTTACACCAGCACCTACAAGGGTGAGGCGGCGGCACAGTCCCTGTACGACCGTGAAGGCATCAAGTTGGTTGGCAGTGAGGACCATCCGATACCACGGGTGGTGCAACGTCTTTTTGGTCAGAAAGAACCGATGAAGATTTTGTTTAGAGAAATGCAACTCAAACCGGAGGCTGCACCACTGAGCATCAGTCCCGAAACCGCCGCTCTTCTTAAGCCAACCAGTGCCGCAAGCTGAGCCTTGACCAAATCTAAAGTATCGATCCTGTGCCGGGCGCCATGAAAAATTGTCAGCGCACCGTTTCGATAATTTCATAGTCGCCCGGGCCCTGGTCCAAATGACTTTTGATCAGGTGCAGCCGTTCAATCTTCTGGCGGATAGGCAACATTTCGCCCAGGGCATTAAGCATTTTGCCGTCGCCAAAATTAGTGACCGGCTTGAAGCGAGCTATCGTTATATGCGGGCGAAACAAGAAATTGCGCGGCTCCGCCTGATCAACGGTACCCACGCCGGCCATTCCTCTGCGCAGGGCCATACCAATCCTTAGCACCTCGTCCGGCACCACCGTTGGTGTGGCAACAATCACCCGGCCTTCGGTAACACTGGGCCAGGATTCCAGATAATCATATTCCAGATCAATGCTGATTCTCCGCCCCAGCCCGCCCGGGCCGTATTTTTTTGCCGATCTTTCGGCGGTCACGGCACCTTCTATTCCCATGCCGGTTTTGAGAAATTCTACTTCACGGTGGAGCAGCTCCTTGACGCTGTTCAGTTTCTCCGGCGCCACCTCACCGAGAAAAACCCAGGTGATGTGCAGATTTACCGCCGTGACAAAGCGAAGTGTTGAGGTGGTGAGCGCAGCCAGGCGCTCCTGATTGGAATTGCAAAATTGGTCTATGCGCGCGGCTTCATCTTCCTGCAAAAAGGAACCAACGAAGAGCCTGACCATTTTTTGCCTTATCCTTCCTTCTTAGTGAGCTGTTTTTTGACAGCTTGCTCAACGCCCTTTGCTCCGCCCAGTCCTTTAACGAGAAGCGCGGCACCGAGGGCAAATGGAACAAACATGACAATCAGTTGCAACATAGTGACGCTGGAAAATGTCATCGTCAAAGTAGCCAGGGTCGCGAGAATGAGAAAGACGCAGGAAAGCGCCGTAACAATCCAGCCCCACTTGTTTTTCGAATCATAGAACATCATGCCTATGCCGACCATCAGCGGTAAAAACAGCAGGGCAAAGCCGCCGCTCCCCATGCCGAGCATGGCAAATAAACCGCTGCCGACCCGCACATGTTGAAATACCATTACTAAGCCGGCGAAAATTAGAGCCAGACCGCCGAAATAGGCACCGTCGTTTTTTGTCACCGAGTCGCTGCCCGAGCTTGCGGCGCTCTCCGCCTTGCCCGCGTGGGTCAGATTGGCATTGGCCTGGCCTGTGCTAATGGTCAAATCGGTCTGCTCTTTGAGCACCGTTGTTTCCAGCTCGGCCAACTTGCGCTGGATTTCTTCTTCTTTCTTGTTCATAGCGCCTGATTTTCCTCAAACTTTGGACGCAGACTCTGCTATTGGGTACCTGCCAACTAGCTTAGCACCGTCATATATGCCCCATGATTGGCTAAATTCATCATTTTTTTGCCAGTATGTCTGATAAAGGACGCCTGATACGGGGAATATATATACTCAAAAGATTCAGATTCTCCACTCCCGGCGCCAATCTCGGCAAGAAAGGCGCAGATTAGAAAAGCAAGCGGAGAGATGCCACCAACGTTATAATCGCAATACCGAATGTCTTAATCACTCAGGTATCCCATGCCCGCAAATAACCGCAAACTTACTACACTCCTTTCTCTCTCCCTCTGCCTGTCCTGGCTTGGTGCTTCCATGGCGCCCGGGGCTCTGGCCGGCGGGGTGCATGGCACCACCGGTGGCACCGCTCCGGCAGTGGTTGCCCTTTCCGCTAAAGGAGAGACACGCGTCGAGACACGCAGGGGTCTGGCGGATGGTCCGGGTGTCTGGATTAATATGTGGAACTACCCCACCCAGGACTTCGAAGGATACGCTCAAAAGCTATACGCCAATGGCATTCGCAATCTATTTGCGCAGACCTCGCGCTCCAATACCGAGGCAATTGCACATCCGGCCGAGCTGGGCCAACTTATTGACGCTTGCCACAAGTACAAAATCAGGGTCATAGCCTGGTCCTTTGCCGAGCTTGCCAATCCGGCCGCCGATGCCGACCGCCTGATTGCCGCGGCACAATTTCACTCCCCGCTAGGTGATCGCATTGATGCCATAGCTCCGGACCTGGAAAAGAATCTCAGTCCGGGTCTGGTCGAAGCTTATACCAAGCGCCTGCGCCAGGCCCTGGGCGCCGATTACCAACTGATTGCCTGTGTCTACAGCCCGCTCAACAAGGCTCCCCAGGTGGCTCTGACTCCCTGGAAGCTCATAGACAAGCTCTACGATGTCATTGCTCCCATGGCTTACTGGAATGGACGTATGCAAACCATCGATGCCTACACCTATACCAAGCGCACGGTGGAGCGGGTGAGGGAGCTGACCGGCCGCTCTGACGTTGCCGTCCATGTGATTGGAGATGGCATGGGCACGCATAGTTCGGAAATTGGTGAGTTTTTGCGCGCCTGCCGCAACTCGGGCGCACACAGCGCCAGCCTCTATCCTAACCAGCGCACCACCGATGAGCAGTATCTGGCTCTTTCTCGTTATGCCGACTATATCCCCAGCAATTCCTCCGAGCGTCTGACTGCTTACCGCAACCTTTTAAATGCCGGCGTGGTCTCTTCTCCTCGCAACTCAGACCCCTCCAATGCCATTGGCCGGGGCGATTTCCTCAATCTGGTTGCCCGCGGGCTTAAGCTTACGGCCCTTCCGGATAGTGAGGCGGTTTATGACCATTTCCGCCGTCTGGGCGTGATCGATCAAATTGGCGAGGAATTCCCCGAATGGTCTATTACCGAGGATCTGCGCGAACCAATCTCGGATAACAGCGCCAAACGCTTTATCGCCCTGGCCAAGGTGGCCCAGGCCCGGGTAAAGGCCGGCCAGAGACCGGCGCGCCGGGCTGCCAGCCGCAACAACTACGATAACAACCAGGTCTCGGGCGAATATATGACCATGAACAGGCCGGAGCGGTCGGACAGGCTTTTCAGCTCCCCGGTTTTTGCCTCCGATACCCACGGTCAGAGTGCAAACGGCGAGGACGCCTTGAGCTACCTTGAGGCCGTCGATCTCTTCCTCAAATTGACAAGATAAGCCTTTAATCTAGAAATTTCTTCCCTCGGTCTGAAGTCAGTGGTTACGCTCCGATTGGACAGGGTAGACTATTATCGGAAGACTAAATATGTAGGTTTGTCCAGTACTGACTGAAGGTTCTTTTGTCGAAACCATTGAGAACTTGTCCGCCTGAGCGGATTGCGATTGGCTTTTTCCACATTTTAAATGAGCTAAACACCAAGATGGCCCAGGCTTTTGGCACGGGCACTCTTGGTTGTCATTTTTGAAATCTGGAGTTCCCCGCGGGCAGCTTTGTGCTCGCCGGAACACTCTTAGCCCCAGCTTGGTCTATGTAGTACAGACAATGATTTGAGTTTCCCATCGTCCCGGAGGTTTTATATGCAAGTAACCGTGACTGGCCGCAATATCGAACTCACATCCGCTCTAAAGGAATATTTGATCGAAAAGCTGCAGCGGGCCCAAAAGCACTTTGACCATCGTCTTGATTGCACGGCTCTGTTGAGTGTTGCCAAAAACCCTTCAATTGCCAAAAGTCAAAAGGCTGAGATAACTATCAAAGTCAACGGCAACGTGATTAGAGGTGAAGAGTCCACGGAAAATATGTATGCGTCGATAGATCTGGTGGCTGACAAGATTGAGCGCCAACTGCGCAAGTACAAAACCCGGCACTACTCGAAGGGCGGCAAGCTAAAAGAGCGGGGTGAAGAAGAGGCTCCGGACGTCAGCGCAGACTATGACTCAGATTTTGAGGTCAGCCGCGAGCTGGCCCTGGAGGAAGTAAGACCAAAAATCGTACGCTCCAAGCGTTTTCCCCTCAAGCCCATGCTGGCCGAGGAAGCGTGCAAACATATGGATTTGCTTGGACATGACTTCTTTATGTTCATCAATTCGGAGACTAATCAGGTCAATACTGTCTATCACAGGCGTGATGGCAATTATGGACTGATTGAGCCCGAAGTATAGAGATTTAGAATTATTGAAGTACAGAAGCGCATTTCAGAAATATAGGAATGCATTTCAAGAATATAGAGGTACTGACGGGCCGAGAGTCCGACCAATACAAGTTGACAAGCCCCGGGCTGCCCCGGGGCTTTCTTTTGCTTTTTTTAGCTATATCTTTTTGTCCCCAGCAAAAAACTACAGCGAAAATCCCGTAGTTAGTTAAACCAGGGATCTGTTAAAACGATCTGTAATTAGATCCCCTAATTAGAATAGAATCCTATAACTCGCGGTTGTACTTTATGGCAACCCGAGCGAGACAAGAGAAGGTAGTCAGGAGTATAAATGTCAAGCCTCTGGTACCCCGGCAGTTTTTTACCAGCAAAAGCCAAACGCGTAGTTTCTCTGGCATTTACTTTTGGTCTTCTATCCGGACAATGTGCTCCGGTCTTTGCCGCTGCCGATCCGGACATGCTCAAGGGCTTGAACAACGACGCGGTAAAAGCCCTGGGACAGCAAAACTACCAGCTTGCCATTCAAAAACTGGAGCAAGCACTGCAACTTGCCCCCGGCTATCAGACTGCTAAGAACAATCTTGCGGTTGCCTACAACAACTACGGTCTGGTCTTTCAAAACAATCCAAACGAAGCAATCAAGTATTTTCACAAAGCTTGTTTGCTCGATCCAAACAACGCTGTTTCGGTTGGCAATCTAACCGGCATTATTCAAAAGATGGGCAAAAATCCCAAGGATTTTGCCACGCGTGTAGCGCTCGGAGACGCGGCGCGCAAGTCGGCTGATTTTGTCGGCGCCATCGTCGAGTACAGAGAAGCCCTCAAGATTAAAGACGATGCAGCGGTGCATGAAAAGCTCGGTGATGTTTTCCGCGTGCGCCAGCAGGACGCTGATGCCATAGGCGAATATCAGGCGGCATCAAGGACTCAAGACAGCGCCTCAATTGAAGTAAAACTTGGTCAGGCCTTCCAATCCAAGGGTGATCTGGCCAGCGCCATTGGTGCTTACGGCCGTGCGATCACGATGAAATCCGATGATCCCGATGTGCTCGATGCTCTGGTATCAGGCTGGGAAGCGGCCATCAAAGACAATCCCATGGCTCCCGAAAACCACATCGGTTACGGCCAGGCGCTGCAGTACAAAGGCGACTTTAGCCAGGCGCGCGCCGAATATCAACAGGCTATTAATCTCTCTCCCGGCAGGCGCAATCCGGCTGCCGAAAAATTGCTCTCGCTCATGCCGGCTGTAGAAGCCGACGCCAAGGTGACCAAATACATCAACCAGGGTGTCGATCAACAAGCCAAGAAAAATTATCCGGCTGCGCTTCAGGCCTATATCGAAGCGCAAAAATATGTGATGCCCAATAACACCAAACAGCAGGCATCAATTATCACAAACATGGGCACTGTATATCAGGCCATGGAAGACTACACAAATGCCATTAAGTGCTACCAGAAAGCGCTCTCCCTTGATCCCTCCAACCCGGACGCAGCCCAGGGCTTGAAGACAGCTCAGGCAGGCAAGAAAGACAAGGAAATCACCGGACTCAGTGCCGACGCCGACGCGCTCTTTAAGGCCGGCAAGTATGATGAAGCCATTGCCAAATACAGATTGCTTTTGCAAAACGATCCAAAAGATCCCGGCGTGCATTTCAACATCGGTGCCGCGCTGCAGTTGAAGAAAGACTATGACGGTGCGATGAGTGAATACAATATCGCCATCAGCCTGGATCCCAAAAATAAGAGCTATAAAGATTCGCTTGCCAAAGTCAAAGACTTAAAGGCTCAACCGATTATCGATCAAGCAGTTAAGCTTCATGGCGAGAAAAAATATGCTGATGCTATTCAGCTATACAGCCAGGCCCTGGAGCTGGTGCCGCAAAACGCCAGTCTCCTCTACAACATGGCCTCGGCACAGTATGCCATGCAAGACTATGTCAATGCGCGCAGTACGTTTGGCCGCACCCTGCAGCTTGATCCCAAACAAACAAATTGTTTGTATTTCATTGCCACCATCGATGAAAACGACGGCAAGGGGGCGCAGGCGCGCGGCGAATATCAGCAGTATCTGGGCGCGGCGCCAACCGGCACCTATGCTGCCCAGTCCAAGTCCAGAATGGACGCCCTGGCACTAAATCCCAGTGCCACGATCAAGATCAAATCGGAAGCCGAGCTGGCAAAGGATGCTGAAGCAACGGCCGCCTATAGCAAGGCAATCGAGGCACAAAAAGCCGGCAGCTTTGACGATGCTATAGCGCTATACAACAAGGCACTGGCAATTCAACCGGCGAACGCGGATTACAATTACGGCCTTGGCACCTGCTATCAGCAAAAAGGCGATATGGACAGTGCCATCAGCTGGTATCAGAAAGCTCTGGCTATTGCTCCTGCCAATGCCGATTTTAAAAAGGCAATCAAGGACGCAAATATTCTCAAGGCCGGTCCGCTGGTCAAACAGGCCTACGACAAACAAACCGCCGGCGACATTCCTGCTGCCATTCAACTCTACACTCAGGCAACCCAACTCGATCCTGATAACGGCAGTATCTATATGAACCTGGGCGTAGCCTATCAATCAACCGATGACTTCCAGCACGCCGGCGAGGCGTACGTTAAAGCCTTCGAACTGGATCCTAAGGGTTCGGTCGATGCGCTATATCTGGCGGCCACCATCGACGAAAACTTCAACCGCGGTACGCAAGCTCTCAATCGCTACCTTACTTATTTGAAGCAGGCACCAAAAGGTACATACGCTGCCCAGGCCAATGACCGGGTGAAGGCCCTCAGTCAAAATCCGACAGCCACAGTAAAACTGGCTACCCAGGCCGATACCAAGAATGCCCAGGCGGCAGGCGACGCCTATGCCAAGGCTGTTAAATTGCAAGAAGCAACCAGCTATGACGAGGCAATTCCTCTCTATCAACAAGCAATTGCCGCCCAGCCAAAAGAAGCTGCCTATATCTACGCCCTTGCTACTTGCTATCAGGCCAAGGGTGATTTTGATAATGCCATAGCGCAGTACACGCAGGCCGTGGCCAAGTCGACAGGCAAGGATCAAGCTACATTTAAGCAGGCTCTGGAAGGCGCTAAAGTGGCGCAGATGCAGCCGATTATGGATGACGCGGTTAAGAAACACCAGGCCGGTGATCTCGACGGTGCTATCCAACTATATGAAAAAGCGCTGGCGCTCTATCCCAATAACCCGCACGGTTACACAAACTTAGCCGGTGCCTATCAAACAAAAGACGATCTGGCTAACGCTCGCAAAAACTACATGAAGGCCCTCGAATACGATCCTAAGGGTGAGACAGACAACTGGTATTTTGTTGGATTGATTGATGAAAGCAATCATCAAATACCGCAGGCTATAGCCGATTACGGCAAGTACATCGCCGCCAAGCCGACTGGAAGTTATGCTGCTGACGCAAAAGCCAGAGCCGCAGCCATCAAGGCCGATCCCAGCAAGGCTCAGGTGATTGCCACCCAGTCTCAGCAAAAAGCATCCGCTGCTGCCGGCACTGCGTATAACGATGCCGTTGCTTTGCAGCAAGCAAATAAACTAGATGAGGCCATTGCCAAATACAAAGAAGCAATTGCCGCGGCACCAAATGAAGCAGCCTACTACTACAGTATGGGTACTGCCTATCAGGGCAAGGAAGACATGGACAATGCCATGGCTAACTACGTCAAGGCCAATCAGTTAAATCCAAAAGAACCGGCCTACATCCAGCTGATCAAACAATTGAAACAAGCTAAGGCTGCTCCTCTGCTCAACTCGGCCATCGAGAAACAAACCAAGGCCGGGGCCGACGGTAAGTTTGACATGGCTGGTGCTGTTGCAGACTACGAGGCGTCACTCAAGATCTATGATGATCCGGCCACGCACGGCTATCTGGGCACCGCCTACCAGGCCCTGGGCAACAACGAGAAAGCGAGACAGGAATACGAAAAAGCTCTGGCCATGGATAAGACCCTGGTCGACAACTACTATTATCTGGGCACCGTATATGAGGCCATGAAACTACCGGCCAAGGCTGTGGAAAGCTACCAGAAGTTTATGAAGACAGCACCGGCAAATAATGCCAATATTGCCGCGGTCAAGGACAGGCTGAAGCTGCTTGCTCCGGGGCGGAAGTAAGGCCGCAGGACATTCGGCATCTGCGCATAATGAAATAATCGTTCAAGTCGGAATTGCTGGCGATCGTTCAGAATTTGAGCTTCTCTGCACTGCTAAAAGCACAATTAAAACCAATTCCATCTTGAGCACAAGAGAGTTTGGCGTTGTTGAAATCGATTGATTTCAGATTGCCTTTGTCGTCATTGTTGACGGTAAATGACTGCAAACCGGCAACGGGCAAATCATGACCCAATTGTTTGCTAACGTCATTCCAGGCCTGAGGATTTTTAGCAGCTCCATCTAGCATCATTCCAACCAGGCTCAACCCGCCGGATCGACCCTCAAGAGCTTTAGGAACAATCTTTTCCAGAGCCATTGCCGATTTGTACGCGTCATCATTGGTCACTTTGTCTGTCATGTCACTGCCATTTGTAGAAAAAATCTGTGCGCCAATTCTCGATCCAGCGGGTCTCAGCATATAGTAGTGGATCTAAAGCGGTTCTAAAATGGGCTTTGCAGTTACAGACAGGTCGAACTGAAGTCGATGCCCGACGCATGTCTGGCGTCAAGTTTTTTTCCGGCTATCTTCGCTTGTGCTTTTCAGCTACTTAAGCCGAGAAAGGGGCCATTAAGAAAATTCAATCACTTTATGCCAGAGTTCAAGCTATGGCGGGGTCTAGCTTGGCCCTGCGCCTTGGCCTAAAGTGTTTGCCATTGCTTCAAAGGTCCCAAAAGAAGAGCTGACAAATGAGCGCACAATTGGCCCCTGTACGACTCTTTCGGGCGGTTATGTCTGCTGAAAGAAATCAGATCGAAGAGACAGGAACCTTAGAAAACGTTCCTGGAATTGAGATTAAGTATTTTGCCACAACTGAAGTAGGAGCGTCACGTTATGCGCAAAAAGCTTATGGAAGGTTTGGAGAGCTGGAACCGTACGATATTATAGAGGTAGAGGTTGATTTAAGCCTTCTGGAAGAAAGAATTACGGTCGACAGGGATATTGAGACCGTAGTACTGGACTCGAAGCAGCTAATCGGCCTGGCCCCAAAAATATTGAGGTATTGTTTGATAGGAGGGCTATGACGACTGACGCGGATCTTATTTTGCAGATGCATCTGTTTCCGACCGAAGCTGGCGGAAGGCATTCAGGCACGCCGGAGCATAGTTTTAAATGCATTTTCAAAATTTTTGGCGAGTTGTACGATTGTCAGCTCGTGCTAGAAGAAACTGGCTCCATAAAGCCGGGACAATATGCTACTGTCCCGGTCAGGCTTCTGAGTCCTGATTTATTGAGAAATCGCTTGGAGTGTGGACAGGAAGTCAAACTATGCGACGGGCTTCGCGAAGTGGGAGAGGGTAAGATCATCGAGGTTCTTCCGAACGGATGTCCACAGAAATAGATACAGTGATTTTATTTCGACCGGTTGGTTCGAAGGAGCTTGAGCTCATCGAAAACACGGGCTTCAAGAAATTCCCACCAAGACTATTTCATCAACCAATATTTTATCCAGTTCTCAATCAAGAATATGCAGAGAAGATCGCGCGCGATTGGAATACCAAAGACGAGGCTTCCGGGTATGCTGGTTTTGTAACGCGTTTTCGTGTGCGTAGGGACTATCTATCGAAATATCCAGTGAAGACGGTAGGCGCAAGGGATGTGCATGAGGAATATTGGATTCCATCCGAGGACATGGAGTTGTTTAACGACAGTCTTGTTGGTCCGATCGAAGTCATATGTGAGTTTCGACCGGAATAGCTAATCACGTAGACTCGCTTATCGCTGGTTAAAGACTTGTTTTTGCATTACATAATTGTTTGTGGAAAGGTCTTCTTCGTGATTTCCGCAGGCTATGTCACAGTGACAAGCCTGAATCCTGAATGGTTCAGGGCATTTTCAGAGATTATCAGGGCTGGGCGGCTACCGTATAGTTCACGTCCAAGGGCTCCGGTTAGAGTCACTAACCAAACATCGCCTCTATTCGGCAACCTTCTGGTTGGAATTGATTCGGAGGAAGCAATGCTAGACGACAAGGCTTTTACCCCTGTAGCTCAACTATTAGCCCAAACGCAATCAGTCAGATTGAACTAAGAAACGTGATTCCAGAAATCACGATCGTCCTGTTCACGTTTCATCTTTTCTGGGTCATTGGCAATATCATCAAAATCCTTCTTCATCTCGGCGAGCAACCTTGCACGCTCTTCTGGCGTAGGCCTGGGGCGCTTTTCTTCCGATTCAGGATGAACTCTTTGAGTTGACATTCTTCCAATATACTCTCAACAAAGCGATTTGCCCATAATTCCATGGAAAAAATCGCACAGGTACCTGTGTTTTACCGCTTATATGTCCCCGAACGGAGCATTTGATGTTACGAGTTTCTCAACTAACTTAGGCCGTGAGTTCTACTAATTATGTCTTTCATGGTTTTCATTATTTTTGATTTCCCTGATGCGACTTCAGACCAAGAGGCAGTCAACTTTTCATCAGATGCATGGATCGATTTTGCGAATTTATAGACTGAACGGGAAGTATTATTTGCCAGCTGTCGAGCACCTGTCAGACGATGCTATGCCTTATGGATTCTTCGTTTCTGGTTCGGCCTGAACGGCCACACCGGCGTTGGCATCTGTTGGGCCGGGTTGACTTTTGTTCTCTGGCAAACTGCTTGCGGCGGTTACGCCTTCAACTTCAGCCAGCACCCCGCGCTTATAAATCGACATCATGGCGCAGAGAGACGCGCCCAGCATGCCGGCGCTGACGAGCAGGGGTACGGGCATGCCGTGATAGTAGGCAACCGAGTCGATGCGGATTTGTTCAATGACAATGCGCCCAAGAGAATAGAGGGAGATGTATACGAACACGACCAAACCGGGATACTTGCAAAGGCGCCTGTAGGCGAAGAAATAGAGAAAGACAAAAATTAGCAAGTCATAAATCGACTCGTATAAGAAAGTTGGGTGAAAAAACTTGGCATTGTGATACATCATCGGCCGGCTCTCGGGCGGGATGAAGAGCCTGAGCGGGAATGTGTCGGCAACGGGCAGGCCGAAAGCCTCGGAGTTGAAGAAATTACCCCAGCGGCCGACCGCTTGAGCCAGGGGTGTGACACAGGCCAGCAGATCCAAATATTTCATGGCGGCGAGCTTTTGTCGTTTTAGATAAATATAACCGGCTCCGGCACCGCCGATGATACCACCATGGATTGAAAGACCACCGTTCCAGGTCGCCAGTATCTCGCCTGGACTGCCGATAAAATGGCTGAGATTTAAGGACACATAGTACAGTCTTGCACCTAATACGCCGCAAAGAAATGCCCAGAGTGCGAGGCTAACAAATTTTTCGCTGTCCAGGCCGGTCTTGACCGCCATTTTGCGCGCGGCTGTGAGGGCGAGCAGAAAGCCCGAGGCAATCATCAGGCCGTACCAGCGGATGGTAATAAAGCCAAACTTAAAAAATATGGGGCCGGGTGATTGAAATAACATTCGAACGGGTCAGGCTCTGGCGTGGCATCCCTGTATATATCGAACCGATGCCAAGGTGCGTTTCTCTACGTCTTCTCTAAAAGTATAAGGTAGTCGGGAGGCTGGAGCGTTAAAATATCGCCAGACCAATTGTCGCGTTGTGCGTCCATTCAATTCAGTGTCGTATGACGATCTACATCCTGCTAATGCGCAGACGAGATGTAGCTGATTGGCCGAGTGTGGCTTCTACAGGGATTTCGCCTAAACAAGGACGTAGCTTATGGCCAAGATCAAATCAAGGTGGATTTGCCAGCAGTGCGGATTTACTTCCATGCGCTCTTTGGGCCGCTGCACCGATTGCGGCGGTTGGAGCACCCTGGTTGAGGAAATTATCCAGGAAGACGACGGCAGCAAAAAAGGATTTGCCGCCCGGGTGAGCCAGTTAAATGCTGGCACCAGGCCCGATGTCGAGACCAAGGCCCAGCCCCTCAGTCAAATTGATACAAACGAATCTGGTCGCATCCCCACTGGCCTTGCCGGTCTCGATGAGGTTCTTGGTGGCGGACTTGTGCCCGGAGCCGTCATATTGATTGCCGGCGATCCTGGTATAGGCAAGTCCACGCTATTGATGCAGGTGGCAAAAAATTTGGCCGAGCACTGCCGCGTGCTCTACATTACCGGCGAAGAATCGGCCGCCCAGGTCAGACTCAGGGCCGAGCGGCTGAAAGTGACATCGGACAATGTCCTGGTGGCGTCAGAGCAAAATGTAGTCAATGCCGCCGACATGCTATATACAACAGACGTACAGGTGGCGGTAGTTGATAGCATCCAGGCCGTATATCATCCGGAGATATCTTCGGCAGCCGGCTCGGTCAGCCAGGTGCGCGAAGGCACCCAGCTCTTGATTCATGCTGCCAAAGCAAAAAATATCTGTACCATCCTTGTTGGCCATGTCACCAAGGACGGCACAATTGCCGGCCCCCGGGTGCTTGAGCATATGGTGGATGTGGTCTTGCAATTTGAGGGTGAACGCACCCGGCAGCTGCGGGTTTTGCGCGCCATCAAAAATCGTTTCGGTTCGACCTCCGAGCTGGCCCTGTTTGCCATGGCTGAGACCGGCCTGGTCGAGGTCGATAACCCAAGCGCCCTCTTCCTTGGGGACCGCCTGGCTAAAGTCGGCCATAAGCAAGCGGCATCGGGCACGGCCGTGATTGCCGGCGGCGAAGGCAGCCGCAGTCTGCTGCTGGAAGTGCAGGCGCTGACAGTATCTACGGGCAATCCCAATGTCCGCAGAGTGGTGAACGGCTGGGACTACAACCGTCTTTTGCAATTGCTTGCTGTACTGGAAAAACGCATCGGACTGTCGCTTTCGCGCCTGGACGTTTATGTAAACATTGTCGGTGGTCTGGATTTTGAGGATCCGGGCGGCGATTTAGGTATAGCTTTTGCCGTTGCCACTTCCTTCCTGGACCGCTCGATAGATCCGGGCCTCGTGGCCGTCGGCGAAGTGGGACTGACCGGTGAAATCAGACCAGTCCACAATCTAGGCCCACGGCTCAAGGAAGCGCAGCGACTGGGGTTTAATAAAGCAATTGTGCCCAGGGTCAATTTGCCTTTACAGAGCCCACCGAGCAAAATGGAGATTATCGGCGTCGATACTCTTTCTGAAGCACTCAAAGCTGCGATGCCGGGGCTCGAAACCAACAAGGGATCAAAAAAACGGCTTGACGATGAAGGCCCAAGAACCGACTGAACTTCTGGCAAAACTGCTTTCGGCCCTGCCGGACGCACCAGGCTGCTACATCTTCAAAGATGAGGCAGGCGAAATTCTCTATATCGGCAAGGCCCTTTCGTTAAGGTCACGGGTCAAATCATATTGGGTCGACACTTCCTGGAGGGAGCGCCCAAAGCTTGCTGTAATGATGCCGAAGGTGACAGGCTTAGAGACCATTCTCACCAATTCCGAAAAAGAAGCGCTCCTGCTCGAAGCCACTTTGATCAGGCAAAAGAAGCCACGCTACAACGTTTCGCTCAAGGACGACAGGCGCTATCCCTGGCTGGCGATTACCTATGATGTTGCTTTTCCCCGGCTAATTATGGTGCGCGATCCGGTGCGCTATAAAAAAGAAAATCCCAAGTCTCGCGTTTTTGGCCCCTATGTCGAAGCAGGCATGATGTGGGAAACCATGCGCATCTTACGCAAAGTGTTTCCGATGCGCCAGCGCAAAAATCCTTTGTTTAAAGACCGACCATGCATGAATTATCACATCGGTCTTTGTCTTGCTCCCTGTCAAAACAAAGTCAAGGAAGATTACTACAATCACATGGTCAAACAAGTCGAGATGTTTCTTGCCGGCAGCCAACTGGAAGTAATCAACGAGCTTACTAAGGAGATGGAGGAAGCCTCTGACAATCTGGAGTTTGAGCAAGCCGGCAAGATTCGCGACCGGCTCTATGCCCTCAAAACAGTGATTGAAAAACAACAGGTTTTTTTCAAGAATCAAAAGATTTCTCAGGATGTGATTTCGCAGGCCCATACCGAGAAAATGATGGCTGTTTGTATTATGAAAGTGCGGGAAGGCAAGCTCATTTCAGCCGAAACAATTACCCTGCCTCTTACCGATCGCACCCAGTGGGACGAGGCATTTGAAGCCTTTATCGACCAGTATTACACCGCCTGCGAAGACCTGATGCTGCCTTACGAAATCCTCTTGCAATCAGAAATCAGCGATATGAGTGCCATCTCCGAATTGGTTTCATCGCGTGCCGGACGCATAATAAAAGTGATGGTGCCCCAACGCGGAGGAAAAATTGATCTGGTCGACATGGCTCAAAAAAATGCCGAGCACTGTCTCACGCGAGAACTGACAGAGCAGACAGCCGTCGACGTAAAAGTAGAGCAGGTGCTGACTTCACTGAAGGAAGGTCTGGACCTGACGCGTCTGCCAAACCGCATCGAATGTTTTGACATATCAAATATATCGGGCACCGATAACGTCGCCAGTATGGTTGTATTTGAAGGTGGCAGGTCGAAAAAATCCGACTACCGCACCTTTAAAATTAAGACAGTTGAGGGCGAGCCCAATGACTTTGCTTCAATGAAAGAAGTAGTGGGGAGGCGCTACGGGCGCCTGATTGCCGAAGGCAAGCCCTTCCCGGATCTCATCATCATAGATGGTGGCAAGGGACAACTGGGAGCGGCAGTGGAGGCCTTAGGAGCAATCCCCCTGGGAGATGTTTCATTCGATATCGTCGGTCTGGCAAAAAGACAGGAAGAAGTTTATTTCCCCGGCCGGTCAAGACCAGTGCTCTTGCCCAGACGCTCGGAGGGACTGCATCTCCTGCAGCAGGTGCGCGATGAGGCACACCGTTTTGCCATTACTTATCACCGCAAACTTCGAGCCAAGCGAGTGATCACTTCGCAGCTCGATGCGTTGACTGGCCTCGGCGCTAAAAGGCGCAAAAAACTGCTCGATCATTTCGGTTCCTTTGACAAAATCAAACAGGCAACGATGGAAGAAATCGAAGCCTGCGAGGGCATTCCCAAAAAACTGGCGAAAGAACTCTTTGATTATCTGGCTGCCCTTGGCACTCAATAACGGCGCCCTTTAGCTCGAAGCTTTAGGCCCAGGGGGCATTTGCTGAGCGCCAGGTGAACATTGTTTGGTCTATGTTCTCAAAAGCCGAGTTCTTTTGCTTTTTTCAAATCGGCGTCTGATGCTTCTTCTTTGCCCAGCGCCTTCAGCACAAGGGAACGGTGATAAAAAGCTTCAGCATATTTTGGTTTTGCCGAAATAGCGCGGTCGAGATCGCTTTCAGCTTTTTGATACTGGCCCTTGGCTAAATATACAGTGCCACGCGTGTCCAGGGCTTCGGCAAAGTCAGGCGAAAGGATAAGCGCTTTGTTGGCATCTGCAAGAGCGCCGTCGAAGTCTCCTTCAGAAGCTTTGAGACAGGCGCGGTTGTTGTAGGCTTGAAAATTTTTGTTGTCCGAATCCAATGCTGCACCAAGATCCGCTATGGCTCTGTCTGTTTCTCCCAGCACCGCCAGCAATGTGCCGCGCTCGGTGAGAAGTGCCGCAAGGTAGTGCATGCGGATCATTGTGATGGCACGCTGGATCAGTTCCGGAGAAAACTTTTTTGAATCTACATCCGGCACAATAAATGACGGATCCTCCAGATGGCTTATTTTGTCGTTCAGGGTGGAGATCTGTACCTGAGCTTCAATGCGTTCTTTTGGATTTGACTTCAGCAAAAACAGATCGGCCCTTGATGTGTCTCCGGACCTGAGCTGTGCTCGGTGTATGGTACCGTCCGTGGTGTCGGGAACGGCAAAGGTGGGGCCGTGCGGCGGCAACATGGCCAGGGCTGAACGACCATCAAGAATAGAACAGAGCAAAACAATCAAGCCGGCAAGCGCAGTAAGTATCTTCTTCGGATTTCTTCTGATCACAGAGTAAGCCTCACCTGTCTAAGCTTGCTTTGTTTCATCCTGACTGGCTGAATAGTCAGTGATGATTCTCCGGGCTCTAGCCCGTATAGAGTGAGCCGCCTCATTCTTGCCCTGCTCTTCTTTGAGCGTCGCCAGCTGCATCAGAATTTCTGAAATGACAATGTTTTTTTCGCCGTGCCTCTGCACGGCCAACTCGTAGGCCCCGCCATATAACAGCTCGGCTTGCTGATATTGCTTGTTTGCTTGAGCCTCTTTGCCGCTTTCGAGGAGGTTTTTCCAGTCAACCGACTTGTCCGTCGTACTCGATCTCATTTTTGAGTTTAATAGCCTGGACAGCGGACCAACGTTCATTTTCCTATCCTCAATTAACTTGCCCCGAGGGCGTTGTGCCAGTCGGCACTATAGTGTCTATTTATTCCCGTCTTTGGCAGCATCCTGAGTACGGGCGTATTCGGCAATCACAGCACGCGCTCTTGATTGCAGCTCGCGAGCAGCTGACATATCGCCGATTACCTCTTTGAGCGATGCTTGCTGCATCAAAATTTCAGCAGTGATTAAATCTTGACCGCCCGATTTTTGTGAGTGGACTGCGTGAGCACGATCGTACAGACTTGCTGCCTGATCGTATTTCTTCTCAGCCTGCGCCATCTTGCCGCTCTCAAACAGGATTTTCCAAGCCTGAGTCCGGGTCGTATCGTCCGAGTTCGGTTTTGTGTTCAGAATTTTGGAGAGAGGTCCGACGTTCACTGTTTGAGTCACCACTTGCTTTAGAAGGACGTGTATTAGGGCCATACCCTTTTTTGATATTAGCTAATCGCCGGGAGGACCTTGGGAATCAGCTTCTTCATACTGTTTGAGCTTTTACCCAGGCTTCGCTAAAACTGCCCGTTAAATGCGAAAAACGCTCAGCCCGCTTGATTTTGCCGGTTTCTGACAGCTGACGTGCAGAGCGCATCTCTCTGTCCAAAATTTACCTTAATGCTTACTTTGCAGATTTACTGGCCATTCATCGCTAAATTTTACATTTTTTGTTGGGTGGCTTACAGATTTTTTAGCGATTTTAATGCGAATTACGGCCAGCCCGTGGAATGATGTTATTAACGAGTTCTAATGTGACTTCGTTCCGGGGGGATTGCAGTGGCGGAGAAGATTAGGCGCAGAAGGTTGAAACGGTCCCGGCGTGGGGCCAATATCTCCGAGTTTGCGGCGTGTTTATTTGTGTTTGTGCTTTTTGCCTTGTTTCCTCTGATCAACCTGATAATGTTTGCCGCCAATTGCGGCAGCGTTTTTCTCATCACCCGCAATGCCGCCGCCGCCGCCGCCACCTCGGCAAACTACAGCACTGCGCTGACTGCCGCTCAGGCTTCGGTCACTCACGATTTGTCCGGCGGATTTGGCAAATTTTCCAAGCTCACCCCTAATGGTGGCATTAACAACTCAGGTATTGATCTGTATATCGTCGTGACGGCTTTGGCTGGTACAGCAAACACTGTATACGGGCCTGATACAGTGATTCCCGTGGCGCCAGACCCGTCAAACTATATATATGAATATAGGGTGACAAGTAATTTCATTCTTCAGCCCTTTGTGAACATGAGCAGTGTTCCTTTTATCAATACTGTGCCTGTTGTTGGTGCGGCGGTGCCTTTTTCCTATAACTCGGAACGGTCGGTAGAAGACCCCAACGGTCTCACGTCCAGTCTTCCGAAGAGCCCGCGGGACAATATTGCTGAAGCTGTCATGCGCTTTTTCCATCTTGATCCGAAGAAGGGGATTTGTATTAGCCGCGTTTAATGAGGCGGTTTTTTAGAGTTTGCTCGGTCGCACATCAGAAGTGGGGAAGCCAGGCGTCTTAGATGACCTGGCTTCCTTGCTTGTGCCCTAGTGGTAAGATCAGTCGCTATCGACTGTCTGCGAGCTATGACCCGCCATGCCATCCTTTGCCAAAAAGATCAAACAACACTACAAAGCCATCATTATTTGGTTCATGGTTTTTCTCTTTCTCGGCACGCTCATTCCCATGGGCTTCTTCCTTTTTCGCTAGTGACTGACAATTGAACACGCTGCAAAAACAACCACTGGCAGAGCGTATGCGTCCCAGGACTCTGGATCAATACGTTGGGCAGGAAAAGCTCCTGTCGCCCGGTGGCGTCCTGCGTCAGATGCTTGAGGATGGACAACTCAACTCATTTATTTTGTGGGGACCGCCCGGTGTCGGCAAGACGACTCTGGCCCGGATAGTCACCAGCCGCACCGATTGCCGCTGGATTTCTTTTAGTGCCGTCACATCTGGTATCAAAGAAATCAAAGGCGTTATGTCGGAAGCAGAAGCCTTTATGAATCTGGAAGGCAAACGCACGGTGATGTTTGTCGATGAAATTCATCGTTTCAACAAAGCGCAACAGGACGCCTTCCTGCCATACGTAGAAGCAGGCACCATCACCCTTGTAGGTGCCACCACAGAAAATCCTTCTTTTGAGATCAACTCCGCATTGCTCTCCAGGCTCAAAGTATTTGTGCTCGAAGATCTCAGCCTCGACAATCTGCTTGTTATCATGCGCGACGCGCTGCAAGACAAGGAGCGCGGATTGGGGGACCTTGGACTTAAAGCCTCAGATGATGTCCTCAAGCTCATTGCCACCTATTCTTCGGGGGACGCGCGCACAGCGCTCAACAGCCTGGAGTTGGCGGCAATGATTGCCAGGCGAAAAGGCGAGAAAGAAATCAAAGAAGCCGAAGTCAAATCATCGGTGCAGCAGGCCATTCTAAAGTACGACAAGGACGGCGAGCACCACTTTAATTTGATTTCTGCCTTGCATAAATCAATACGCAACAGTGACGTTGATGCATCGCTGTACTGGCTGGCGCGCATGCTTGAAGCCGGTGAGGAACCTTTGTATGTTGCCCGCAGATTGGTGCGATTTGCTTCGGAGGACATAGGCCTTGCCTCGCCACAGGCGCTCACCCAGTCAATTGCCGCCATGCAAGCTGTGGAGCTTATGGGAATGCCTGAATGCAAAATAGCGCTGGCGCAGGCAACTGTCTTTATGGCCTTGGCACCAAAATCGAACGCGGTCTATATGGCCTACAATCAGGCCGCCGAGGATGCACTAAACATGGTGCAGCACGCCGTACCAATGCATCTGCGCAATGCGCCGACCAAGCTCATGAAAGAATTGGGCTATTCACAGGGCTATCAGTACGCCCATGACTATGAGGGCGGGCGGGCCGAGTCAATGAAATGCTTACCCGAAGGACTGGAGGGGCGTCAGTATTTCAAACCAAGCCCTCGCGGTTTTGAAGGCAAGATCAAAGCCCATTTTGACCGCAATAAAAGTCGATAGTTGCCCAGGACTGTGAATGGCCGGCCATTTGACTCTGGTGTCCAAGCCACCTGGGGCTGATTCAGTCCGCCTGTAACAACTACTCAACGACATCCAGGTTGGCAACGGCGATACTGGCCTCGGGTTTAGTGATGCAATAACCAGACCCAAAAACGTACCACACGCCTTTAATACTCTTACCTGTTTAACCGCGCCCTCGGCGGCTAGAGGAATAATCATATGGTTGCAACAAATACGGACGCGCCTCAGGCGCTGGCAGATCGCGACTGCACAAATGTCAAACAGACTATAAACCAATTTATGACCGGCAACATAGACGCCAATGATGCCCGCTTCAAACTTCAGTCGGAATCGCAGATGATGCTTCAGGATAAGGCAGCCGACCAGGTTGGTCAACGACTGGCTGCCGATGTTAATCTGCCGTCTGAGTTTCCCAACTTGAGCGTGACTGCAAGCGGGGGCACCGAAACCGTCAAGGAGGCAAGCTCTAAGAACGGCAATCAAGTGGATTTTGATGGTTCAGCTTTCAGCGTCAAATCCCAGGCGGAAGCTGCAGCACTCGATCAATCAAATACACAAATGCAAACCCTGGCAGACAATGTATTGAACGTAAGCAGTCAATATCTAAACGGAAAAATGTCCGGCAGTGAAGCTCAAAAAGAACTGACACCCTTAGTAGCAAGTGGCGCAAATGTCGGCAGCAGTTCTGGAGAAAATCAGCTCTCCTTAGAAGGGGCAATCGCTCAGGATGCCTCGAAATTTGGTTTGCAGTATCAAGAAGGTTCAACCACGGATTATGGTTTAGCTCTGGCTGGGGACAAAAACTGGAACAGTATAGACATTAACAACGGCAAAGTTGACACCACCAATGGCACTGCGGTCAGGTTAGAGCACGATGCAGCTTATGCAGGTCTTTTCGCCGCCTCTGGTGCCGCATTTGGACCTGTTGGTGCTGCCGTTGGTGCTGTTGCCGGTCTGGCGGTCGGAGAAATCCAACATTATGAAGCCAATAGAGCGATAAAAATGGGCACCGAAAATGTGCTCGGGCAAACGGTTTCCAGCCAAGTCAGGGCGGTTGCGCAAAAACTTAACTAATCCTCCACCAATAATTTAAAACTCGCATAAGTTCTTGAGGAACGCTATATGAATGATGCTATTAAACCTACAGCTACTGACTTTGCCAATAGAGATTTTGCTCAAATCCAGACGACAATTAATAGTTTTGAAAATCAGAAGATGACTTCGGACCAGGCAGAAAAAGCCTTTCAGGATCAATGGTCCGAGGCGCAAAAAGATGGTGTTGATAATTTGGTCCTGCAAAAAATTCAGGCTGCCGCCGGCTCGAAAGACGCGCCGGCTGGATTTCCAAATTTGACCTTAGAGCTGACCCACTCCACCGACAGCAACAATAGCAATAGTAGCGACAATCTGGCGATATTTCGGTACAAGGATGACCATTCTGGCGATAATCGCGAAGTGGACGTCAATCTTACCCAGGGCAAATTTCAAGCTTATTCGGACAATGAAGCCTCAAGTAACGCAATGACTAATAAGCAGTTAGGCGAAAAATTCTTGGACCCGATCACCGCAACGGCCCAGGATTATTTTAAGGGCAGCGTCGACGCGAAGACAACCGATACTAATCTGCAAGCTGAAGTGAAAAATGCAGAGGCTCTTGGTTTTAACTTCAATGACGCTCAATTTGCCGCGGTCGCCGGTGCTGATAGCGGCGGTCTAAACTATATGGCATTGCCGGATGGAAAAGTTGGTATTTCTGATTCAGCCGGCGGAGCACTGCAGAAGCGCATTGAATTTGATGCCAAAACCGGCGTGGCCACTGCCGAAGATTTGCATTTGACCGCTAAAGAAGTCGGCGCGGACGCTGCCAAATATGGTTTGGTATCGGCAGGTGTTGGTTTTGTGGTTGGTAGTGCTGCTGGAGCTGCCATTGTTGGGGGCGTGGGTGCCACTTTGGGAGCCGGCGAGGGCTATCTTAAAGCACAAGCGATCAATAGCCAGTTGGCTGCAAATCCAGGCCTGATCTTTAAACAGTAGTGCCTGTTTGCAACAACGGCTCTGTGTATCTGGCCTGCAAAGCCATGATCTTGCGCTCGGGGTGCCTGCTCTTGAGAGCAAAAATAAAATCCCGGCCGTAAAGCCGGGATTTCACTACTCGTTCCGTTCCAAGTTGCCGGGGAAAGCTGTGAGATTTGTTCAGGCCGGGTTTGCTGTGGGCCAGAGAAGGTGCCACCACTTGCGGGCTTTGAGTACTTCGTTTTCTTTGCGAGTGGATTTGAGAATGCCGGCCAGCCTTGTGTTTTCGTCTTCGCAGGTGACCAGTATTTCTTCCAGGTAGTCGCGCTCGACCTTTACTTTTGCCAGGGCGTCCATTATGTAACGGCGCTCTTTGATGGCAGCTTCTTTTTCGAATTCGACTATTTTGAGAGTCTTAATCTGCTCTTCTAAAAATGGAATGCGCTGGATAGCCCAGTACTGGCTAACCATTATTTGCTTGACGGCTGCATTTTCTTCAGTCACTTCCTGAAGCTTCTGCATGAGGGCAATCACGCGCCTTTGCAGGTACGCTACTTCGTCCTTGCTTTTTGCGACGGCTTTTTGTTCGTGGTACTTCTGGACCACTTCCAGGACTTGGCGCCTGACCCTTTTTTCTCTGGCGTTTCTGACCCTTTCGTCTTCTCCGG
>Ga0207011_1045_pt1 | contig 24982 bp, 20 predicted proteins | sample Alteio_BWMinCont_79_FD_153466 | JGI IMG/M metagenome (GOLD analysis project Ga0207011, IMG submission 153466) | Enriched cells from forest soil in Barre Woods Harvard Forest LTER site, Petersham, Massachusetts, United States -... | ecosystem: Environmental > Terrestrial > Soil > Temperate forest >...
GCAGAGTACAACTACCTTTCCTCGGAAGGCGTACTGCATGTTCCAGTCGGGAATTCCGGCATGATGATTCCAGAGCATCCAGGCTTTCCGGATCAGCTTCTCAAGGATCCAACTGTCGATGTTTCCGCCGTTGTTGTGGCGAACGTCGATGATCAGACCCTGCCGGTCGTAGACCGGATAGAAATCGCGCTCCCACTGGTTCATGTCGCCGGAGCCCATCGCGCGGAGGTGCACGTATCCAAGTTCGCCTTGCCCCAAGTTCTCGACGGTGGTTCGGCGGGAATACTCCCATTCGCTGTACCGAAGGTCGCCTTCTTGACCGGCGGATATCGGCATCACGATCAAGTCGCGTTGCATCGCCTGGGAGCCGTGAGGATATACCCGGATCCGGACTTGCTTGCCGGCCTTTGCTCGGAGGTTCGCCGCTGCGTCGGGGACGGTAAGCGTAGGGATTCCATCGATTTCAGCGATCACATCGCCTTCTTCCAAGTCGACGCCGGGCTTCAAAAGTGGCCCCGTTAGTTGTGGGGCATCGGGATCGGTGCGATAAAGATGGGCCAGACGATACCCGCCGAGGGCGGAATCTCTAGCCCAGGTGGCGCCGAGCGAAGCGACCTCAACGCTATCGGTGCCGGGCCGGTGCTCGCCGCCGCCTACAAACGTGTGCAGCAATGAGACCTCACCCACCATTTGGGCAAGGATGTCCGACAGCTCGAACCGATCTGTGACCCGATCTACCAGCGGCCGGTACTTCTTTCGCATCGCCGGCCAATCGACACCTTGCATGTTGAGCGCATAAAGATAATCGCGATGGAGGCGCCATGCTTCTTCGAACATCTGGCGCCACTCCTCTTTCGGGTCGAAAGAGAAGGTCCAACCGTCAAGGTTGACTCGGCTCTCGGCTTGGTCGACGGGAGCACCGTTGGCATCGAAAACCAGAAAGTTCTCGCTAGACATGGCCAAGATCTTCTTCCCATCCGCTGTCGTTTCATAGCCCGATGCGGCAGGAAGAACGGTATCAATCTTGACGTTCTGATTGCGCAAAACTACGGATACGAGCGAAGTCGGGCCGTTACCGGCCGTCGGCGACGACAAGAGAAACAAGCGATTGCCGCAAACGGTCAGGCTGCCGTAATTTCCTGGAGCAATTGGCACGTACGCGATGCGAGCGGCGATACCCTTCGTCTCGATCGCGGGAAAAGTCGAACCCGGCTTCTCGGGCTCTTTCTTCGGTGCCTCGAGCTCGTCGTCGGGCCGGAACGGCGAGCGGTTGCCCGCCTGAAGCGAGACATAACAGACCATCTCGGTTTTGTCGAAAAACGGCTCGGGAGCACGAGGCCCCCACACACTTCCGACGAGGGTTTGAAGATGGCGGTCGGATAGAAAATACAGGAATCTACCGTCTGGCGTGAAAGCCGCATCACCGCTGTTGAAGCGGTCGGTCGTAACATCGATGGTCGTCCCAGTGGAAATTGTGTATAGCTTTATCTGGTTAAACGTATTCTTTGCCGCTTCCGTGAAGGCGAGGTAATGGCTATCCGGTGACCAGGTCAGGTCGTTGATATCGTCAGTCAGCGATTCGGCAATCTTCTTGTTGGTTTTGGCAGAGACGTTGTACAGGTAGAGTCGGAAGTTCTTATCGGTGTGAGCGATCCACTTTCCATCCGGAGAAGGCCTGGTCTGCCATCGGATGATGTTGCTGTCGCCCGTGAGCTGTTCGGGCGCGTGCGAATGAATCCCCAGCGGGTCGAGCTTCCATAGTTCGACTTCATCGGTTTCGTCGGAAAGGGCGAGCAGCGACTTTCCATCCGATGTAAATCGGGCGTCACGGTATCGCACGTTCTTCCTTCGCGTAGTCTCTACAAGTCGGCCCTGCTTGACAGGGGCAACAAACACTTGGCCCCTCGCTGTCAAGGCCACTCGGCTCCCGTCGGGGGAAAGGTGCGCGGACGTGATCCAACTGACTGGGTTCTTGACCCAAGTCTCGCGCATCTGGTCAAAGTCCGATGCCAAACGGATGGGGATGATCGAGCTGGATCCCGTATTTAGATCTAATTTGTATAGGTCTGCGCCACATTGATAGACGATACGTCCATCTCCCAAGCTTGGCGACTGAACGTCGTATCCGATGCTGTGGGTGTGCTCCTTGAGGTTATGGCCACTTGCGTCCATGGACCAAATGTTCATGATCCCGTCGCGGTCGCTTGCAAAATAAACCCTTCCGTTCCACCACATCGGCGTTCGACTCGTACCGGTGAAGTCGCCGGTGAGGAGTTTCGCCTCGGTGCTTCCACCGTCCCATCGCCAGATGTTCTGGGCGGTACCTCCCTTATAGCGTTTGGTTTGGCTGCCTTGAAAACTGAAACGGGTGAAATAGAGCTGCTTCCCGTCTTCTGAGTAGCTGCCGTCGTGGGCTTGAGCAAGGGGGACGATTGATTGCCGGTGAGTTCGCGGGTCGATGCTGCAGAGCTTTGCCCCGGGAAGGGTTGAGTACTTACCGGTCGAATAAAGCACGCGGCCATCGGATGTCCATCCGACGACCTCGTCGTTGCCACCTTCGTAGGTACATCGCGTAGGGACGCCGCCGCCGAACGGCATCACGTAGACCTCGGTCGGCCCCTCGTATGAAGCGGAGAAGGCCAGCCACTTCCCATCCGGCGAGATCGCGGGAAAGGTTTCCAAGCTCGGGTGGGTCGTGATCCGCTGGGCAAGCCCGCCTTCCGCGCTTACTCGCCAAAGATCGCCTTCGGCAGTGAACGCCACGGTGTTGCCGTGAATTGCCGGTGTTCGGTAGTAGCCGAGAACCCCCTCCGCCTCTTGGCCGCGAGCCAGGGAGTAGAGCAATGTCGCCGACCGGAGAAGAAGAAGGGATGTGATCATGAGCAAGCGATTTACAGGCCGATTATAGGCTTAGGCTCCCCAGTGGAGTCCAGTGCAGAATCTATTCGTTCAATTTAGGCGTCCACGCGCACTGGAGCGTCTGAATAATATGGATGAAGTGCCAAGTCAGAGTAGCTGCCCTCCCGGCAGCAGAGTCCAAGGGCCGTTGCGCTGGATTCTCGCAACCCAAGTCCTGCTTGTGATCCTGGTCGCGACGTTTGCCTTCCGTCCATCTCGCCCGATGACACAGCCGGTGTGGGAGTACAAGATCGAGCAGATCGCCGACTCCGGCTTCACCGACCGCGTGAACGTCCTCGGCCAAAAGGGTTGGGAAGTGATCTCCGCCAGTCGCACAGAGTCTCCCGACGTGGGCTACGAGGTCATCTTCAAGCGCCCAGCTACTATTCGGTAGGTTTCGCATCCGTACACCCTTGCGCTCAACTAGCGCAAAATGTCGTCATGGCCTCTGCCGGGTCCGATAAACCGAAGCGATTCTCGATTGTCCATGCGTTGGAGGGCGGGGATGGAATGGCCCACTACCTCGTAGCGGTGTTGCTGTTGCTGCTCGCGGTGGGAGTCCTCGTGGTGAGCACGGGCAACTTTATCGCGGACTTGGCTACAGGGCATTATCATAGCTTTGCCCAAAGCGCTTTGGATTATTTGAGCGACCTCTTGTTTGGAGTCATCGTGCTGGAACTGCTGAGCACGATCATCACCTACATTACGGCGCGGAAGCTGGAGTCCACCATTAAGGACTTCCTCGTGGTCGGACTCATCTCCTGCGTCCGGAAGATCTTGCTGACCGGCGCGCAGTCTTCGATCACAAGGCCGACGACGGCTGAGTTTGTGCAGGAGTCAATCGGATCCCTGATCACAATCGGCGGCATCTGCCTTCTGGTCGGAGCCCTCCTCCTCCTGGATCGGCGTAAGCAAGACGCAGGATCCGACCCCTGCTTGCCAGATCACCACGCTGATTAGTTGTGGAGAAAATGGTGGAGATGATCGGGATCGAACCGACGACCTTCCCGATGGCTATCGGGACGCTCTCCCAGCGATAAGGTGTTCGATCATCGTCCTTGACTTCCAGGCTTTGATTGATCCAACGTAGTAGCGGCCTGATGTCTGCGACTTAAGGAAGTAAACAGACCACATGGCAGCTGATTTTGGTGGAGAGCTCCGATTGCTATCAGTTGGACGCGAAACCCTACTTCAAGGTATCTTAACTTCTTACGGGGATGTAGCTCAGCTGGGAGAGCGCTGCAATCGCACTGCAGAGGTCGTGAGTTCGAATCTCATCATCTCCACCAAGCCCTTTTGAACCTGTGTGCTCCTCGCTGCAGGGGGTGCGAGTATTGGGTGTTTGTCGTAAGCGTTTACGACAGAAAATGTAGACATCTGATTCAGGCCGTTCTCCACGTGACACCATCGCGGATATCTGCGATCGTCTTTCGGTCTACTTTGTAATCTCTTGCGAATTGGGAGACGGTGGTGGTTCCCAGATCCCTCTTGATCGCTTGGACGTCTGCCACGGAAAGCTTGCTTCGACCATTAGACTCGCGGGCGGCGGGCCTGATGGGGCCGGACCTTGCTGAGGCGTACTCGACGATTCTTTGCTCAGCTTCCTCCTCGAATGATGCATGCCAAAGTTTGCCCAACCATAAGCGGCGCATTTCGGGGTCTGCGTGGTTGTATCGGTCGTGTACGCCGGCGCGGGTTTGCCCCATTAGCGATATTCGGACACTCCTAGGGCAGCCGTTTTCATCGAGCCAGGTCGAAAAGCTGTGGCGAAGTTCGTGGGGTGTCAAGATGCGAAGCCTTGCACGCCTCATAACGACCGCAAGATCTCTATCCATCGAGTCAGGATTGTACGGGTGGGCTGATCCTGCCCTGTCTGTCCAGTGAATCAGGCGACACCGGGCAAAACAAAGGGCACGGATCTCATCAAGAAGGCCCTCCGGGAGCTGAAGATCGCGACGCGCGTATTTAGACTTGAGTTTGGATGTCAACTCACCTGTCGCTCGCTCAACTTGAAAGCGGACTTCCAACGTTCCACTTGCCGCGAGATCCGTGTAGCTTTGCCCGCACGCTTCGCGGAGGCGAAGGCCCAGAAAGCCCATGAGAAGTACGGCCGCCCTCATAGGCCCAGCCGCACACTCCAAGAGCCTACGCATTTCTGCAGGCGTGTAGACGTCGACCTCCTTTTCCGGCAACTCCCTGGACGGCACTCGCTTGCTGTTGACGTGTCGAATCTTCTCGTCCAAGTCGGGGGCAATTGCGCAAACCTCAAGCGCTATGGCTCGACACCTGTTGACGGTGGCTGGTCCGAGTTCCCTGTAGATGAAATCCGGTTGCACGGTTGTCACTGAGCCGTCCGCCCTCTTGACCTGCTTTGGCGTGGCCCTGGGGTTTCTGCAGGTTTTCTTTTGATCGAGATGGTTCAGCATCTCGGCGAGTACCGCAAAATCAATGCGGGTTACCTGGAGGTGTCCAATCTCCTCAAGAACATGAAAAGCTGCCGCTTTGTTAGAACTCAGAGTGCCGGCGCGAAGGTGCCGCTTGAGGGGTAGGTATTTGTTGACGTAGTACCAAACGAAAGAGCCCTCAGGAAGTGCGGCTTGCAGAGGAGGGCTGACAAACTCTTGTTACTTGCGCTCGGCGTCCTGTATCGTGTGCCCGTAGAAGGATTTCCTTATAGTCGAGCCGTCCAGGAGCATCACATCCCTTTTGATTTCCTTCAGGCGTTGGCGCGCCACGTTCGGCTTCGTCTTTTTCTTGACAGGCATTTTTCTGATCATAGTTCACAAGTCCCTTCTCAGCCAACTTCGCAGATGCACGGGACTTCCACCACGCCCGCAATTCGTCGGCATCCACCAGTTCTCCATCTATCGGATCCCGAAAGCCTGGAAAGCTGGGTTCGTCCCAAAGCTGGCGCGCTCGCTTTATCGTCTTGAGCGATAGCGCCGCTTGAACTTCTTTGGGGCCGAGAGCGAGTTGAAGCATTAGTCTCCTAAGTGGCCCTTGAACACGGCGTCGGGCACGTCGAACAGGCCCTGCCTGCCGCGATATGGGATCGGCACCTCGATGGCACGCACATTTGCGAGGACCCAGCCGAAACGACCAGGCTCAAAGTTGCCCATGTCATTTTCGGTCCACTTGTGATGGCCTTCGACGTCCCAGACTGGGAGCAGGGCGCAAAGCAATTCCCCATCTGAGAATGACTCCACACGCCGGCAGTCAACCAAGTCGCAAACGGCAACGATGGCGCCCAGGGGAATGTCCGGCATCTCGCGTGTGACTGGGTGGAGGGCGCCGATCCACTCGGGCTCTTGAAGGAGACCCCTTTCGTCCAGTGTCCAGTGCTTGGCGGCGTGAATCGCGAGCGGTCCTCGGTGGGGTGTGTACCAGTGACGGGTCTCAATCCGCTTGCTTCCAAGCGCAACCGCCATCGCCCACGGCTGCCAAATAGAAAGGCACATCACGAGCGAGCCACCACGGCGCGGTATCGATAGGTTTTGAGCATTCGTTAGGGTCCCTCATCACCGTTGACGACTGCTTGCGGTTGCTTGGCGCTTTTCACGAGTGCAGACAGGGCCTGCAGGAGCTGCTGCTCTGCCTGAACCTGCAACTCGTCCTTGATCTTGCGGGCCATCAATCGGCGCTCCACTTTGACCGAAACGTAGTGCCTCCAGACTTCATCTGAAATATCGCCGGCGTTCCGCGCGGCTTTGTAGTCGAAGTCCACTTTCTCAAGGAACTCGAAGCGCAGGTATTGATCCCCGTCCCGGAACTGTATTCCATCTTCGAGCATCATCGGCACGAGTTCGGTGTCTCTGATATAGTCTCGCTCGGCCATCAGGTCCCTGATGGTGGTGCCGAGTTCGAGGTAACGACGCATGATCAGCGTCTCGGGCGTCGCATCGTCCGGGATGATAGCCAGGTCTTCGGATTCTGAATGAGTTGATTGATCCATTTGTTAGGTCTCCTAATTAATCAAAGTTTGCCAAATTGAATGTACTTGTCTGGTTCAGGGCCCTGCAAACCTCGGGAACCCCACAGAACTCACGGACACGAGGGTGAACGATCAGATCGCTTGGGGTCAATGCACGCTTGAGGTAGAGCCCCTCGATGCTCCGAACGCGGGAAAGTGCAACGTAGAGCTGTCCATGAGCGAAGCTTGCCGTCTCTAGCTCAAGTGCGGCAGTGTCGAGCGTTTGTCCCTGGCTCTTGTGCGTCGTCACGGCCCACGCGAGCTTGAGCGGAACCTGCGTAAAGCCACCGATCTCTTCCTCGGCGATTTCGTCGCGTTTCAAATCGAACGTGTAGGCGAGTTTCTTCCAACTTTCGGGAGCGGCAAGTACAACACGGGCCGCAGCACGTTCGTCACGCCTCGGCTGCCGCTCGCGTCGGCGGATTTGGATCGGCTTTTGATAGGAACCTATGCAGAGGTCGACCTCGGTGGGCTCACGCTTCTCGCCGATGTCCGGGACCTCATCATCGGCTTTGAGTACCTCCGGATTCCGGTGGCGCATTCGGTCTGGCAGCCAATCGCATGCGAGTTGCACCCTACTTAGCCAGGCAGAGGCAAGGCGATTGTTGCGATCTCACGGAGCCACGTCGAGAATAGGATCGCTGTGCCAAGGATTCTGGCTGCCCGACACCCCCAAGTCGAAGGACCGACTGACCGGACTAGAACTCGCCACGCTCTTCGAGACCTCGGAATTGTCTTACCTCGGCTTCAAGATAACTGATCGCATCATCCAGCCAAGCAATCACCTTCTGGTCTGTTTCGCCGCGCCGGAAGTCGGATAATTGTGCCGCAACTGAGGCAAAGTGAGTGCTAGCGGGGCCCGTCCACTGACCGCTCCCGATGTTCGAGAGCATCTCGTTCCGAACATCTTGCCGTTCACCATAACGAGCAAGTACCTCACGCGCTAGACACGGTCTATTTGCATCCCGAAATAGATACTTCGGAACAAGGTCCGCTATATAAGGGGCCCGGCTGTCGACATCCTCGTCAACCCAATTCCAAATCAGTTCAGAAGGGAAGAACTCAAGTCCACCGCCAGATCCTTCCTGGATAGGGTCCAACTGGCGAAGCCACTCCCGGACTGCCATTGCTCGGGCGTCTATCGGTGGACCGAGATGCTGCGTAACAAGGCCCCACACAAGTTCCGGCGCAAGTAAAGCCGCCTGCGTAACAACACTAAGACTTTCCGGGAAATACCCGCCGGCTACTCCACCATTACCTCCGAGACTCTGGAGAATCGCAGAGATAACTGGCTGAATTTGCGCAGGATTCTCGTTCAGGAACCGCTTCGCCAGAGCTGTCCAGTAGAACCTTCCCATCGTGTCCAACCCTTGCCCACTCGCGAAGAATCCAGAGTGAAGGAGTAGCGCACTCACCTCCTGAACGGGCAGGCGACTGTTACCACAAGCTCTACCGTAGTAAGATTCGATCAACTCAAGCGCCGCGATTAGTGCCGATCCCGATCCTTCGCGACACAGAAACGCTATCCACGATAGAAGCGTTGGCTCCGACACGGTAGATGTTGTGCTGCCAAGATGGAACAGTCTGAACGCTGCAGGGTCTAGAAAGCCTCCCTCGGCAAGGTTCAGGATGCGTCGCGCTGCGCGATCCGACAGACCACCAGACCTCCAAGTCAGCTCTGCCACGACCGGTCTTAGCGATGGGTCTTCGGCAAGAGAGTCAAGCAGTTCTTCCCAGTCATCGCTGTTCTGTTCCTTTATGGAACTGAAATAACCGGCAAGGAAAAAAGCACTTGGGACGTCAGTATATCGCTGAGCGTCAAGCAACTTGGGCAGCAATGCGAATCCTAGGTCATGTGCAGCTAGTTCACGCCCAAAGGCATAGCCGTTGACTGCCTCCGGTGTAACGAGCCAAGCAAGCTCAGGATCCAGTAGGTCAGGTTCGGCGATTGACTCATTGGCTAGTTCGATAAGACGGGGCAGAGCTTTGTCAACATGGTTGTTATTCTCGTCGAACCGGTCCGTTAGGAGCTGCATTCCGGCATATCGTTCGAGCCGCTCGTGAAAACTGTCGCCAAGCAATTTGGACCGGAGAGCCTCCCATAGTACGGTGGCCTGTTCAGGCAACCGCTTTCGGTCGAAGTGAAGGATCTCTTCGATCATCGCAATCAGTTTCTTGCGATGGACAAGGTCAGTTGAAAGCAGGTAGTCTATCCCGGAAATAACCATCTCGGCAAGATTCGCATTTGCAGCGAGGCCCCGGGCGCTTTCTATGAGTACGTCCGCGACGCCTTGGCGCTCCTCTTCGCCGATCGAGCTGATTCGGTCGAGGAGAAGACGCCAGACGGAGCGGTATGCGTCGAACCACTCCCCGTAGGTACTTGGCTTCCAAAGGGCTGGTGCAGGCCGTAATCCTTGACGCTCGGGACCCGCCAGCCGAGTGAAGGGTCCCGTACTCAGGGCTGCTCTTGCAGCCCTGAGCCCGAGGGACCGCCTCTCGGGAGTAGTTGCATACAAAGCTTCTTTCAACATTGGGAGGCGCTCATCGGGCGGTGCCTCAGTTGGTGCCCCAGCTCCGGGAGCAGCGACAAACAACCCTTCGAAAACTCCGCTCGCGTTGTTGGCCCAACTCTCATTTTCGGCCTCTGCCAACATTAGGAGCAATTGCGCACCGCCATGAAAGAGATCTCGCCATATGACGATCATCTCAAGGGCGTTGACACAACTTCGCCTGCCCCCATGCAAGTTTCGCAGGACATCGACGTCAAGATCGCCAATCGTACGTTGGAGCAACCGGAGAGCTGCGCGCGGCGATGCTTCAGTCAGCCGGAGAAAAAAATCGCTGCCCTCCTTGCTATTCAGGTAGTCAAAGCTGAACGGTCCGGTTGGACCAAGCATGCGCTCTGCCACTTCGTTTGCTCCAGATGCATCAGCGTAGCGAAACATCTCTTCCATCCATCGCATGAGATTCTCTGGAAGCAGTTCGGGGTCAGGTGAAGTTGGGTCGATCCTTCGAAACTCCTCCAGGCTAAATGAGCCGTCACTGGCGTATGTGTCCCACCATTGGTTCCAAAGCCAAATGTGCAACAGCCGTGGTGTAATGTAGAGCGTCTGGTCGCCCTGAAGAATGCGCCGGCGGCGAAGCTCCTGTACAATTGTCTGGAATTCCCGCCAGCCGATCCCCTCTTCATGCTGAATTTTCCGAGCTATTGCACGGGCCTCTCCGTTGAAAGGATCCTCGTATCCGAAGCGCTTAAAGAGGCTGAGCCAAAGCAGAACACGCCTTCGGCGGTTGTATGTGTCGCTGTTGAAATCATCAATGCCGGCAATGTAGCGGTCCCAGACGAGAACATGCTGCAACGGCCGTGTGAGGTCCTCTGGGTTGTTTAATAGGTTTCGACCTAGCACGTGCGCAACCCGAGGCGATCCGCTGCAAAATGGGATCCAGCGAGAGACCTCCTCCTTTGGATTACCATAGGAGCAGATGATGTCGGAAACCTGAGCATCTCCAAGAGGCTGCAGCGAAAGGAACCCCTCGCCACCGAGGGATGGGTCAAATTCGCTGTCGATTGTAATGAGCTTGACACGTGGGGCCAGCGAACCAAGGCGGTTCAAAATGTTTGCCTTGTCACGAGATCCGCACTCGTCAAATACAAAAAGCGCTGAAAGTTGCGAATCTGGTAGGGTCAGGCGACCCACGAAATCACTGTCCAATACACCCTTTGGCGAAGGGCAATAGAGAACAAGCGGGAAAAGGTCTGGCTCTCTTAGAGCTTCGAGAGTCGCACGAGTCTTTCCTAGGCCCGGTTCTGAAATGATCCGCACGTGGCCCACGGAGTCGCTTCGCACTGCGGCACGAAGGGCTTCAACGAATCTTTGCTGCTCGGCACCGATGCTCCAGATTCCGGTCATGTCCAGATTGCTGGACCAGGACTGGTGAGTTGAGAACGGCCCTATGTTGCCCCCGATCAGTCCCAAACGTAGTGACGGGAAGTCCGCGAGCAACCCTAGAATTTGGTTTTGCCTCCAGAACTCGATGCTAGCCAAGGCGTACCTTGAATCGATGCTCTTCAATTCGTTTCTGAACCTCTCGAGCAGATCATCGTCTCGCTGCTCCGGACCGTCCCAGCCAAAGGTGATTACAACCAGGGTTCCGTTATTGTCGAAGCACGACTTGACGCGCGTGTTCAGTTCGCGTGGCCTTCCGCTCTGAGGCGGCTTGCAAAGTACAGCCCGAATGTTGCTCGCCGAACTGAGGGAGAATGGCCCAGTTTTAACCTGGTATCGAGTCGTGCCCTGGTAGAAGATGTTGCTGGAGATTCCCGCGGGCACAGCAGTGATTTCCGCATCCACGCCGCCGTCGGCTACGGTAATCCATGACGGGACATTGACCAGGGTCTTACTTATGCCCTGCCTGCCTGCTTCGGCCCACAGAATATCGCGAACCAAGTCAACGGCCAAGTCTGGGCTCAGCTGGGCGAGCCGGTCTGCAGTTATTTCGAACGGGCCACGGAAGAGCACGTGAGTATTGTAATCCTTGGAATGCAAGACATCGACTGCCGGCGAACAAGGCTTCGCCTGGCATGCCCCCAGAAATGCTCTCCATTCTAAAATAACTCAGCTGGCAACGTCTCGAATCGTCGGTCACTTATCCAGCGGCAGGAAGGGCAACGAGTCAGATCGACGCCGCACAAACGTTTCAGACCATATATGTTCTGTCCGTTCAAGAACTTTCTGCCAGAGTCGGTTGAGTGGGCAACAGATCCTTCACGGCTTTCCATCGACTCGGACGTGCTATTCCCAATGCTGAGGGCAAGACAGACGCAGGTCAGAGCACTCAGCACGGAGAGATTATTGAGTGACGACGAGTTCGCAGGCTGGGCTAGAGGCATTGGAACCGATTGCTGGAGATCGTTCAATAGCGATATTGCTTTGCTTTGGCAACGCGGATTGCTTCAAGTGGATGAGGTCCGGCTAATCAGCACGAGCGCCAAGTCCGACGATCTAATTCCAGATTGTCCTCCGCTTGCAGCAAGAGCACTCGGCAAAGCTCACCCCAAAGCAGGTCGATGGCGTAGGTTCGACATCCGTTCTCATCGATTTCGCCTTTTTCCGTTTCACTGCATTCTGCATCGCATGGATTGGACGATGACGAGGACCGCAGTGCTCTATCCCAGTGCGCTGCAATTGCACACTGGTGAACACATCCGACGATTTAAGATGTGGCTGGGAGGACCGAATGCCATCCATCAGATTAGGTGGTGGAACGGAATAGCAGATTTGGCCATAATCCTGGAGCCCCTCTATTGGCCGACTATTACCGCCCACGTGAGCAGGACGAAACCCAAGCAAGTCGATCCAGGAGTCCTTCGAGACTACCGAGATTTCGCCTTAGCCACTCTTGCCAGAATTCCCAAAGCACGACTCGCTCAGGCCCATGAGGAACTGAGATTTGCAGCGTGCCGCCAGGACTCGAACGGCGCATTATATCTCCTCATGCGAACAACTAATTGGTATAAGCGCGATCAGCTAACCGGCGCCTTTGCTGGAGCGTTATGGCTCAGACATATTGCTGAAGTCTTGCGACGTGGGTTTGATGAACTTTATGAAGATCGCCTAGTACACGAGGACGAAGGCTTCGGCGTCTGGGTCAAGGGAATGCGAGCACTGCTTTACGGGTCGGATTATCCACTGGACGATCCGTCCGACCTTTCTCGGCGAATTGTGCATGGCCTGGGAATTCCGACGACGAGAGTGCGAATTTACGTTGAAGGATCGACAGAAGCCGGTGCGATAAAGCATCTCTTCGAAGCATTATTAGGTTCCTGGGTCGAGATCGTCAATCTAAAGGCCCAGTTCGGTGAAAAGAAGGGCGGATACTTCCAAAACCTTCGGGAAGAGTTTGAGCGCGATCGCGCTGCACGCAGGTACTCATGCATCGCGGTCGATGCTGACAATGACGACCTTGTTCGGAGCCTCAGAGCAATGGTCGGGGAAGGTTTGGTGGTAGGCATGATACTGATGAGCAAGCCGGACTTCGAATTACACAACTTCACCGTGGAGCAACTGATTCGGGCCGCCGAATCATTAGAAATTGACCGTGAGTTCGAATTACCGCCGCTAGATCGAGAAGCATTCTCCGAGGTCTCCTCTGGCAAACAATTTCAAGACACGTACTGTAAGGAAAGGCTGGCTGCCGGTCTCAAGGGCGAAGAATGGGGACGAGCCCTCGCCCGAATTGCCTACCAGGATCGGTTGAACGACGAAGACGAACGAAACCCATTTGTGCACTTCGCCAACTCCTGCTTGCGGACTCGGGACAGCAATTATGATGCTCACCTCGAAACGAAACGAATCGATCCTCAGACTTTTGAACTGATCGAGACCAAGGCTCAGGCATGGTAGAGAGTGTGTGTTTGGTCTAGTGCGCCGGCGGATCGCTTCCGCTTTGAAAGGCATCGCCGTCGTGCTCCGGCGCCGCCACGGTACGTTTTGGAGAGCGTTTGACACAATCTATGCAGTGACGCTGCTTGAATTCGGAGATCGCAATGCTGAAATCGAATGTATTTTGATCGTCCTCAATGCTCCTTTCTTGGCATCGGCACCGCCACATGATGGGATCCCTATAAATCGTCTCTCGTGACAGGGTGTGCCTTAGATCTTGAGCAAGTTCAAAATGACGGCACCATTCGACACGAACCGCAGATTCTGCACGATTTGCCAATCCATCGATAACTAAGTTTGGAAGGCGGTCTCGACCTATGCCGATTACCACGAGCATATCCTCGGCCATATCCCGAAGGCGATCATCTGATTCAGCTGAGAACAAAATGTCGTGATCGGTTTCGGCGAGGCGTTTGTTTGTGCGAGCGATATTTTCCGCGTGGGAATGCCCGCCGAGGAAGCTTGTTGCCGCGTCGACCATGGCCCGGTATCCGATGTTCTCGCCGATGTCCATGACCTCCGTAGCGATTGACCGAGCACTTTGGAGTTCGCCACAAAACGCTTCAACATCCGCTTCGATCATTCGCACTCGGAGTTCTCCTTCAAGATCTTGGCTGGACCGGTAGATCTCCAGCGCTCTGGTCACGTCTCCCTTCACTTTCCCAAGAGAATCGTCGAGGTCCTGCCCACCGAAAGCTGCAAAGCTGGAAACGCACAGCAGGCGTGTTGTCGCTCTTACGCTAAGGGCGTAGGCTTGTAGCCCAGGATTCTCGACTATCGCCGCGTGACTAATCGCAATTGCTGCATCCTTTTCCCACGCCTCTATCAGTCGGCTCAAAACCGTGCCCTCCGTTGCCAGATCTGAGCTCATACCGATGGCATCCCGAGACTGAAGGAGAAATAATCTGTGAGTCACCTGCTTCGCTAGATCACGTCCCGTGTTCATGAGAGCCGCTAATCGCGCCTGTGCACGAAGGGAGGCTCCTGCCGCGCTGCCAGACATGATTTCGTCGAGTATTCGGCCGAATGCGAGGTGTTCCTCATCGCCGCCAGCAAGGCTAAGCCTGCGTTGAGCCTCGAATCGGAGCACCAATGAAAACTCGCTGTTCGCAGATTCCGAAGCCTGATTGAGTCGCCTCGCATACTCGTCTGTAGTGATCTGACCTGTCTGGAATAGGCATGAATCGTCTAAGTATTTGAGCTGAGCCCGCTGTTCAGGGCTAGCATCTGCCAAATGGAGCTTAGCCCTGGCCACATCTCCGTGTGCTTCAAAGAACCTTCCTAGCCAGAATCGAGCAAATCCTGTGATAAAAAGCAATTGCGAATTGCCGGAGAGATTGTAGGGAATCCTGCCAGCCAACTCAAGCACAGCATTCCCTCTGCCAGCAGCGACCATCTGCATCCCTTCGTTGAGCACTACTTCCAGGGCTTGTTCTCCGGTCATCAGATGCAACGTTGACTGATCTATCGACAGGGCCGTGCGGCCAAGGGAAGATGCAACGCTTAGCGCTTCGAACGCCTGCCGCTGAAGCCTGGACTCTCTTAGAACCCTTTGGAAGATCTCATCGAGGCTCGCCGAATCGATAACTCTTGAGAATCGAATAACCACGCTATCCTGTTTAAGCCACGTAGGGTTCTCACAAGAAAGCCTGTTGCGTTCATCGTGGGCCCACGCGAATCGTAATTCTCGCCTTGAGCTGATGTATAACACATAGATTGGGCTAGGGCCGTTCAGCATGTAGTTGAGGTTCGACACCTTAATCTGGCGCGAGACGGTGCCGTCTGCGTTTGTCTTCACGCTGTCGGTGCCCTTTAGCTGCACCTGGGTGCGCATGTTCAGTGAACGTCCAGCGGCCCGGAGTTCGATTGAGCCATCGATTCCAAAATCATCTCTTTCGCCTCTGAAATGAAAGCGATCAGATGGCAGCGCGCCCCTCAGGGCAGTTATGCTCTCTTGCTCGAGGACCGATTCACGCCCGCTTGCGGGAAGCGGGCCAAAGTCGTTTTCGTCGGACATTAAGTGACCAGTGAACTCCAAGGTCGGCCTTGGCACGATGGCGAGCCTGCTGGCCACCGCGCCACAAGCATAACTTAGAACGGACGTTTACTTGCGTCTGTTAGAGCAGCAATTAGCCGGTCGGAGTGCACCCATTGTACTTCGGGAAAAATCATCGGGCCACGATTCAGGACTTGCTTGTCAGAAGTCACAAAGGCCTCGCAGGTAGCGGCAAGCTGAATATTCCTCAAGTCCATGTCGCCGCTTGTACTCCCGTGCGTTCTGCTATTCCAATTCTGAAACAGTGCGGTTCTCACCGCTCCTCCCCAGTACGGAACTTTTCTTACATCAATTGCTATTAACTTCGCCAATTCCTCGACTGTCAAAGGATTTTCAGGTAGCCCAAGTTTCCGGCCGATCTCGCTAATCATCAAACGTGTTGCCTTAGGTGTATCGGCGTGTGCAAGGAAGTCCCTATAGGTCATCCGAGTCGGTGTCCTGCCTGATGCGGCCACGGCAGCATCAACTCCGTCTTCAAACTTCTTCTTCGCATTGAGCCTAAACCGCTCCACCCGATCCCGAAACTCCTTATAGCCGGTGTCGAAGCAACCATTGCTTGCTGCCTCGAGCTGAGATTTGAGTTCATCAATCCGTGGGTTTGCCATTCTGCTCGATGTCTCGCCTCGCGCTCCATGCAAGTATTCAGCACATAGCCCCTGTTCAACATCTGCTACAAGACGAACCGGCCAGAGTCTCGCGTAGAAGTTGCAGTCTCTGACGCACCCTGAATGAGTCGGTTCCTCGGACAGTGGGAAGAACAACTCGAATACGAGGCTCTCGGATAAGGAGGACTTCCAACCGGTAGCAGCTTGAAACTCCTTTGTGTGAGCCCCATCCGGGTCACACTGAGAGATGGCGGCGACAGCGCAAGTGTCGACCATGTAATAAGGCATGAAAAGATTCTGAAGCATTACTCACCCCGGACAGGGCGGAGACCGTCTCGGCGTGGTCAGCAATCAGTGCATGAATCGTCAACACTTGTGAATGGCTGTCGGCGAGAACCTCGTGGAAATGCGACTCCCAAGATCGTGTCGTAAACTTTGTCGTAAACGGTTCGTTGAACCTAGCCTGTTGTCGTAAACGAGCCTTCCGTCTACTATTTCGGGGAACCCAAAGTAGTATAGTGGCTCTTACATCGCACTGCAGAGGTCGTCGGTTCGATCCCGATCATCTCCACCAATTCTCATCGCGTACGAGGTCGTAAGATTGCCACATCTGATACCAATCGGTCTTGAAAGCGCCGTCATCAGCGATCCTGACATCATGAGTGGCGCTCCTTGTTTTGCGGGCACAAGAGTTCCGCTGGAGACATTTCTCGATTACATTGGTTCGGGCGCTTCGCTAGAACGATTCTTGCAGGGCTTTCCCTCGGTTACCCGTAAACAGGCCCTCGTGGTACTTGAATGGGAGACAGCACAGGCCAAGGCGGCTGTAGGCCTTCATTTCTTTGCTTGAAGATCTTTGTCGACGAGAATTTGGATCGCGGGCTGGTTGCCTGGCGATCAAGTTTGCCATGTAACTGAGCCAGGCTTTACTGGGCTGAAAAACGGTCAACTGCTTGCGAAGATCGATGCCGAAGGTTTTGACGTCATGATCACGGCAGACAAGAACCTTCGCCACCAGCAGAACATGCGGACCCGCCGCTTTGCTCTTGTAGTACTCGATGTTCATCCGACAACTTACGAAAATGTCTTTGCTTGTACTCCAAGGCTGTTAGAAATCCTAGGTCGGGTAGAAAAAGGCGAGATGCATTTGATCCTCGGTCCGTACCCTCGGCGGCCAGACTCCATTGAACAATGAGATTCACCCTGTCTGCCTGCCCCATCTTTTGAATCATAGGCTTAGTCGGCAGAATCGCGCTCAAGGGGCACAGTCAGTGACACGCTGCAACTGCCTGTTCGTCTAAGGAACCATCGTATGGTTCAAACGCTGCTGATCTCGTTGATGGTGTTGCTCGCGCATGGGGACAAATCGGACCCTCAAGACGACCAAAAGCAGGGGCCCGACTATGTGGCCGTGATTAAGTCCATGCCATGGAACGCGGAAAAGTCCGGGCCGCTGATCGCGCCATGTCCACTCCCAATTGTCGTTCCACCTGGCAGGCCATTTCGCCCGGGGTGGGGACACCTTGGCCCGCGCAAGGTCGGCGCGGGCGCTTCATTACAGGACATTGAGCGAATGCGGGTTCGAATCGGAGGCGTAACCGCGGTCGTGCCCACGAAGATGACCACCGTGGACACCAATTTCACCGAACCGCCGAATGTCTACGACGGCTTGCCCAGGGAGGCAAAGGTCCTCTACCTGCTGACGTTGTTGGACGCAGACCAGTGGTCCAAGGCGATCAACGAGGGCATCTCACTGACAGATTGCCGCGGAATACAGGTTGCCGTGATGCAATCAATTCTTCCCAAACCGTTCAGCATGACCACGGTGACCATGGCAGGGGGACCTTGGGGCATATTCACCAACCCCGATGCCGGCTATACCGACCTCTCTGACGACGATCGCGCTCAGGTCCGTATCAAGCTGGTACGCGACGTCTACTTTTCCGTCTGGCACGGTGACAGAAACGGCAACGGCAGGATCAGCGACTGGCCGGCGAAGGGCACCATCGCGCCGGCGTTGCGGTTCGATGAAGGGACAAAATTCGGCCATCGAATCCGGGTCGAGTCGCCGAACGTTGCGAGGGAATCACAGCTAAGTCTTGCTGACCGGCGCTTCGACGTCAGAGTAGCGCTTGTCGACGGAGAATCGGTCGGCGATCTGGTGTCGCGGCTGGCAGCGGCGAGCGGAATCGAGTTGTATGCGGACCCGCACTATACCGGTATGAAGATGGTCGAACTAGGTAGAGATGCGTCCGCACGGGATCTGCTCAAGGCGCTTTCCTTGGGGGTCACCGGGACTTACCGGCGGGTAGGCGCCGCCTATGTGCTTACATGCGACCTAATCGGCGCGGGCGCGCACTATGCGCAACTGGCGGCCTGGTTTCCTAGCGTTGGAGAGGTCGTCGACCAACGCACTCGCCTGTGGCTGAGCATGATTCGCAAGTCAGGCGAGCTTAGCAAGGTCAAGTTCTCCACGAGCAAGGTCGACAGTCTCTCTCAAGCCGAGCTTGCGAATATGGAGCAGAATGACCTTCCTGGGGCGAGTGCGCATTGGAAGATGCTAAATACGACCCAGGCTTCCGATGTTGTGCGCACGCAATACGGCGGCTTCGACGCAAACGAGGATCGGATCGACATAAGCTCCCTACTACGGTACGAGTTGATCCTGCCCGACGGTAAGTTTCCGATCACGGTCGACACGTGGAGCCTCTGCAACTTCCCCGACCATGCTCCTGTAGGCCCGAAATCACCCCCGGCAGTGGATTTGCCGCTGAAGGCGCCCGCCGGCGTGGACGGATTGTTGCTTCGCGCCGATTCCGCCCCGTCCGCGCAGGAGGATGTGGAGAGGGTTCATAAATTCGGCCTCGGACACCTGTGGCTCCAGACCGACGATGTGGCCGCCCTTCGGGCTGCGACAGCGGCGGCCGACCCGCTGGGAATCAAGGTCGAAGCCGTCGTCCGGCCTTGGGATCTAACGTCTGCGCGCACCGGGGGCTTGGACATTACGGCGGCCGGGGACCACGGCGGGACCTTGGCAGCATCGGAGGCCGCTAACCTACAGTTCCAGGAACTGTGGCAAAACGTGCCCGCGTATCCTCCGGTCGTTCGCGATCAGATTTCGCCACTATCGCCGGCGACGAAGGAGCGTTTCACCTCGTTGGGGCGCATGACAGACGTCAAAGGACTTGCCGGGTTCGCGCTGCTTGATGCCTTTCCGGTTGGCTATGCCAAAGAGACTCACGGCGCAGACTCGTGGTATTGGTACTCAAACGCGCTCGATATTATGCTGAGCTTCGGCTATTCTGAGCCGCAGCGATTGCAGCATCTGCGTACGGAGCATGTCGATCCGGCGGATATCGAACCGTTTTTTCCCATGTTCAACGTGTCGATCCTTGAGGAATGGTGTAACGGCGAGGTCGATAGCGGCTGGCAGGCTTACGAAAAGTGGCAGCATGAAAAGGGCGTATGGATGCACGATGCGGTGCTCAAACTCGCGACCACCTTGGCAAAGTCCGGCAAGCCAATCCTGCTACCGGGCCAACCTATCAAAGCGGAAACTCCGCCGTACCCGGAATCGCTCCTGTTCGCCTGGAACTCCAGTTCGGACCTGCCAGTCATTCACTGGGAAGAACGCGGGGACGAAGCGAGAAAGACGTGCGACGCGCTGGTGATCCGAATTGCCGACGACGAGGACGAAGATCAGCGCAATCGCGTAGCCGCGAATCTGCTTAAGCGCTTGGCTGATTCAAGAAAACCGATCGTCCTCGACTTCTCAGACGTGCCGGAAAGCCACTTGGATCGGGTGCTGAAAGTCTGGCTGAAAGCGGGGACGCCCTTGTCAGGTCAGTAGCTTCTCCACTATGTCTTGATCGTCAGGGTAGCACTACGAGATTCGCCACTAAGGCTCGCCGTAATCTTTGCAACAGTTTGGGCCTTTACCGAAACCGTCTTGATCATGAAGGTCGATGAAATCACCGGATGCGGTGATCTCCCACACCATGCCGCCGTTAATCGCCCCCTCCTCATACGTCGTTCCGTACATGTTTCCGGCGCTGTCAAACGTGACGCCTGCGCTGGGACCCTGATAGTAAAACCATGGAAAGGCATATCCGCTGCCTGTGAAATCGTAGAGTTCGGTGTAGGTCGACTTCAATTGCGCTTGGGCAGCGCCGACCGCGACTGTGCACGAAAACAGGAGGAGCACCCAACGGAATAGGATGCTCTGCAGCGAACGGAGTCCGTTAACGAAGTTGCTCTGCATTCCTCATTCTTCTCCAGATCTCACATTCATGCGCCACCCCGTCTTCCTCTCGGACGGGCTTTGGCAAGAGTTCGGTTCGAGAGGGCCAACCGCCACGTCAAACGGATAGTCGCCACGTGATGCAGACCTGCTTGCATGGTGTGACATACTTTGAGGGTGTTGCGTTCGCCGAGGATGGTAGGTGGCAAAGGGAAGGTCACCGAGGACGACGGCTCTTTTGATAGGGAATTTTGGCGCCAAGCCACTCCTGAAGAGCACATGACCGCCATGTTCCAGCTTCGGGTTCTCTATCATGAGGTGATGCATCCTGGAAGCGGGGCTGAAAGATTGGATAGATCTATTGGCGGCACTAGACGCCTGGGGAATTAGATATCTCGTCGTCGGAGGAGTCGCCGTCAGTTTTCATTCGACGCCCCGATACACGAAAGACTTAGACGTCCTTGTGTTTATCTCTGCACCAGAACACGAGGTTCTGTACAAATGCTTGGAGGAGTACGGAGCCCCGGTCAACATCTTGGAGAAACTCCGGAGGAGTTTCTCCAAGATGACTTCATGTTTCACTTTGGTGCGCCGCCTTGGAGAGTCGACTTGCTGACCTCGATCGCTGGTGTCGACTTTGAGAAAGCTTATCAGGAGCATATCGAAATCCCGCTTGGCGAATATTATGCATCGGGAATTTCAAGAGAATGGCTAATCAAGGCCAAACTTGCCAGCGGCAGACCGCTCGATCTGATCGACGTGGAAAGACTGCGGCAAGACGACTAATTAGGGCTCACGACCTCTGCAGCGCGATTGTGGCCGTCCAGACTTGACGCACACCGGTTCGGCCGTCGATCCAGAGGGCGTGGAAGGCGCCGTTTGCGTCGCTGCAAAGCCCTGAAGTGTGGCCGGCATGGTATCGGGCACGCCGATCTTCCAAATGTGTGGCGCTCTTGGATTTCATCGGGAAAAGCGTGGTTTTATCCGAGACTCGAATGCTCGACTCCCAGGTTTTGCCTCCGTCGAGCGAAGCGCGGAAGCGATAGTTCCAGCCCGCCGCACCAAGCGGCAAGTCTCGATTGTCGTACCATGAAACCCCAACGACCCCAGCGGTATTCACAGCGATGCAGGGCAAATAGCCGGTGTACTTCGCCATCGATCGCCACTTCTGGGCATCGCGGATAGGTTCAGGCGATTGTTCGCTCAGGAGCATTGGCCGAGACCAAGTTGCCCCTTTATCCTCCGAGCGGGCGAAAAAAATGCCGGTTCCATCGGTGGGAAGAGCGTCATTCCAAACGACGTACAGACGATCTCGATATGGACCTGCCGAAGCATCGGCGGCCAAGACCGGAACGTTGGAATAGCTCAAATGGTTGAAGTCATACGAAGCAATGGCGTGTTCCTTGCTCAGCGTTTGACCGCCATCGACTGAGCTGCGTGCCGATAGAAGCCCCGTGTCATGAGCCGCCCTACCCGTTTTCTTGTCGCCGGGGTTGATGATGTCACCGCCGCCGGCTTCATGTTCTCTCTCGATTCTCTCGTCGTCATCGTCGAACCGGCGGGCAAGCAGCGCACGCCATTTCTTTCCCGACGCCGCGCTCTTTCCATCCTTATCGGTGAACATTTCTTGAACCGTGACGACGGTGCCATCAGACAACACGACAGGATTGCCCGGCGTCGTGTAGTACGAGCCCACCTTTGGTGAAAACGGGGCTGAGGCTGAAAAGCTGTCGCCGTTGTCGCGGGACGTGAAGAATCCGTTGTGAGTCATGCAGTAGAGCCGCCCATGGAACAGCCCTACCGTATTGTCGATCGCCAAGAAGGGGCGATCATGCCAGCTGTTTACAGATGATCCAGGGACCCAGGTCAGGCTGTCGGCCGACCGTCGAAGGAATTGTAGACTCTCGCCGCCCACCGACTGAAAGTTCTTGAAATACATGTTGACGAAATAGATCGTGCCGTCTGACCCGACCGCAAATGCGGGATCCGCGAAACATTCTGGATCGTTGCCCTTTCGTTCAAAGCTGAGTTTCCAAGTCTTTCCCGAATCCTCCGAGGCATAAATTGCCACACGAGAAAACTTCGGCGAAGAAGGCATTGCGCCGGCCACGAGTCGGTTGCCACGCGCTGGGTCGGCCGCAATGACGACTTCAGAATGGAGGACATTCGCCATCTCTGAGCTGACCTGGACGTTTGACCCCACCGCGTACGGTGGTTTCTTTCCTTCGTGCCTCGTCGGTGCGGGACCATCGTCGGCAGAACTATCGTCTCGCGGGGCGGCAGGCTTCGGATACTGCCGATCGAGAGCGGATCGATGGGCGTACCGGACTCCTTGACTCGTTAGCAAATAGAAAACCGACCTCAAGTTGCCGCCCTCGTAAACGAGAGCAAACTCCCTCCTGTCGCGCGTAAACTCGATGGGCGCGGCACCCTCTTTTCCGATAGCGCCATTAGCGGCAACTGCGCGAAATACGACGCGATTCTTCTCGAGCCGCCAATGAAAGCGACTGCCGTTAGCGTTCGATCCGGTGCCGTCACTTCTAAAGGACAGCGTATTCGATTTGTCGGCAGCTTGCCACGACCCGATAACAGGTGCAGGTCGATTGCGCTGAGCCCCAAACGCCGCAACAGAAATCGATAGTAAGGCCACGGCGGCACGAGTAGCGACATTCATGGGTGATCTCCTTGCTGGAAGCTCGATAGTAAGTTGTGAAATCCGGGTGTTTGGGTCAGCGGATAAGTGCGCTCTAACGCACCGCTCAGTTCCTCGGTACTTGCCCCCGCCGCAATCAGTCTAGTAAGCCGGGTAAGGATCAACTCGTTATAAAGGCTGTTGTATTGGTAGGAAGACAGTAAGAGGCTGCCAGACCAAATCCCCTGAAGCACGTTCTTCATGGTGGGATCGAACATGGCGATCAGATGCTGCTCTGCGTCCACGACGAGAGACAGCTCTTGCGCCGGGAACTGATTCAGGAAGTAGTCGGCCTCAGAAGACAACAAGAGTTCTGAGCCTCCGATCGAGGCCGGGACATAGCCTTTCACGTTTATCCCGACTCCGCGCTCCGCTGACTTGTCGAGATCCTCACGAAGCTGCTCAAGCGGCTGTGGGAACGCACATATTAGAACTACTTGGCGGCTGTTCTGAATCATCTGACGCGCACGTTCCATGACCTGATCCACCGTCGAGAGTTGGTACACGCGAACGTCCTTTTGTGCGGGTTTTAGCTTTGCGAGTGCCTCGGTCACTTCCCGGCGGCGCTGCCGAAATCCGCTCTCCATTTGCCCCATTAATTCGTCGGGTGGCACCGCCCGAACTGTGCGAGTGGAGCCGTTGTCGACGAGTACCGCGCCTTTGGCCTGCAGGCTCTGGATTCCTTTGTAGGTATTGGCAACCGGCTTTCCGAGAATTTCAGAGATCCGATACCCCGTGACCGGTGACTCGACGAGCAGAACAGCGTAGATGGACGCTTCAAGCTCAGAGAACCCAAGGCTCTGAACAGCGCGTACGCACTCCTCCGGAACCGGGGAGCCACTTCCCGTCGCCCCTTGATTTGATTTGGATTTCTCTTTCATAGTAGCTTTTAGCAACTACTATATCACACACTGTCAAACAATGTCAGGCAAACGACCCGTAAGGGAGGCTCACGAACCGATAGGTTAGGGGCGGCGAAGTCTTAGGTTTGCGTTGCCGGTGGCAACTTCCCGGTTTGGTAGTACTGGACCCAGGCATCTTGGATCGACTGGTCTACCCGCAGAGGGCTGTCGTAGTACGTGTAATCGAAGGTCACGATATCGGACACGTACGGGGCGACGGCTTGAAATTGCTGCACCACGCGGGTGAGCGGGGCGGTTGTGCCTGGGTTTCCCTGAAAGGTTTCGCAGTTAGCCCAAAACTTTATCCCAGGTTGGGACGCTGCGGCGCCTGCTAACGCCCCATACCAAGGAGCCAGGTCGGCAAGTTGCACAGCGCCGGCGCCGATGCCGTCCTGGGGCGAGAAAATGCCGTTTGCACCAAAACCGTCGAGCTGGGCGAACATGGCTGTCCAGAAGTCCACCGCATCTGCCATCGAAGATACGTTCGGATCGGGATTGAAGAACGGCGAAATCATGACTGGCAGTCCACCTCCGATCGTCATTAGGTGATTCAGATTCACGTTCATCATCGTCGTGAGCGCAGCTTGACCCGCCTGCGAGAGGAAGGTGGAAGAGTTGTCGATCTCCCAAGGCCAATACCAGCCCGCGAACGCCTGCGGGTACTTCGCGAGGTACAGGTTGCTAAGCTCGTCCGCGATTGCGTTACCCCTTGCCGCTTCCGCCGGTCCCCAGTTTGGGTCCATAAGGGCCGGCCTATTGTCGAGGTCGCCAGCTTTCCAGGCGGTTAGGTTGGAGTTCAGTCCGAGGTAAACGCTTACGCCATTGGCTTGGGCTTGCCGGAGGATCGACTCAACGGTAGAAGCCACGGCCCCTTGATAGGTCATGCCAGGGATCTGCGACGGATAGAGCGATAGCATCGAAGTCGGCACCGAACTTGGCGGCGTGGAATCGGTACCCTCTTCGTCGACAGTCGTCTGGACGATCAGCTTTTGGATCCCGGCCTCCTTCATGAAGCCGAATTCCTTCTCCCACTGGTCGTCCGTGTAACTACAGGCCACCCATCCTTGGATAAACGATCCGCTCGCCTTCGCAACTGTCATGGAAGCCATATTACACCAAGAAAAATGAATCTGAAATTGTGACCCGCATTGGCGAATTAGGAACTTGCCCGTGTTG
>Ga0207011_1046_pt1 | contig 24926 bp, 18 predicted proteins | sample Alteio_BWMinCont_79_FD_153466 | JGI IMG/M metagenome (GOLD analysis project Ga0207011, IMG submission 153466) | Enriched cells from forest soil in Barre Woods Harvard Forest LTER site, Petersham, Massachusetts, United States -... | ecosystem: Environmental > Terrestrial > Soil > Temperate forest >...
CCAGCCCGCAGGGCTTTTTGGCAGCCGGCGCTCATGTCGGTGTCAAACGCAAGAGGAAGGATCTGGCTTTGATATGGAGCGAGGTGCCGGCGCATGCTGCTGCCGTTTTCACAACCAACGTGATGAAGGCCGCTCCCATACTGTGGAACCAAAAGGTGATGGGCTCATCTAAGGTCATTCGCGGCATTGTCATTAACAGCGGCAATGCCAATGCTTGCACCGGTGAGCAAGGCATGATCAATGCCAGGGAAATGGCATCGACCTATGCCGGCAGTATGGGCGTATCGCCTGAGTCTCGTTTGGATCAATCTAAATTTGGATCGACTGGGGATAAATAGGCATAAAAAAATCCCTGAATGCTTTATGTGCACTCAGGGATAAAAATGTTGGTTTGTGTTTAGATCAACACAACCAAATCAGTCCCGAGCGCAATAAGCGGCGTCGCGGGAATCGTCGGCTGTTGTTGTTATTATTTGCGGTCAGGGCGAACATTGAAAATTGCCTCACTAACTGATGAAAGATTACAACCGATGAAATCTGGTGTCAACCAAATCTAACAATAAATCACGCGGGGAAAATTGGTGACTGCTTTAAGCCACTCGACTCGGGAAAACCAAAAAGCAGATTCATATTTTGAATAGCCTGTCCTGCTGCGCCTTTCACAAGATTGTCCAGGGCCCCTATAATGATTACTCTGTTGGTCCTTGGATCAATCTTCATGCCAATATCACAAAAGTTTGATCCTTTTACCCAGCGCGTTTCCGGAAGCCGATACAGATCATTTGTGGGGGAGAAGAGCCTGATGAATAGTTCATTATCATAGAATGATTTATATATCTCAAAGAGCTGCTCTTCTGATATATCACTCACAAGTGACGCATATGCCGTGATCAGAATGCCTCTGTTCATTGGCACAAGATGTGGCGTAAATGAAGTGCAAAATGACCCTTTGCCGCAGGCCGCCAATTGCTCTTCAATCTCGGGCGTATGCCGGTGGCTGCCTACATTGTATGCCTTCAGTGATTCGTTGCATTCGTTAAAATGGCTGCCCAGAGCGGGCGACCTGCCAGCCCCCGAAACGCCCGATTTAGCGTCTATTATTATTGACTCAGCAGCAATAATGCCCGCCACTAACAACGGTGCCAGGCTCAAGATGGCGCATGTGGCGTAACATCCTGGATTGGCGATCAGGCTTGCCTGCCTGATCTTCTGCCTGTTTAGCTCAGGTAAACCATAAACCGCTTGTTGCAAAAGCTCGGGGCTTGGATGGGCAAATTTATACCATGTCTCATAGTCTGCTTGATTTTTCAGTCGAAAATCAGCACTGAGATCGATCACCTTGCACCGCCGCAAGATACTTGGGTTTACTTTAGCGGCGGCATGCCCATGCGGCAGGGCAAGGAAAAGCAAATCGACTTGATCGGCCAGATGATCAAGATCCGCCTCCTCGCATACGAGATCTGTAAAGTTCTGAAAGCCCGGATAAATTGAAGCGAAGGATTTGCCCTGGCTGCTTTGCGAGACAGCTTTCTCAATTTTGACGTTATCATGCTGAAGCAAAAGTCGTACAAGTTCCTGTCCCGTGTATCCGGTTGCACCGACAACAGCTACCTTTATTGTCGATACTGGTAAATCAATGTCCTCGCTGTGCTGGTTTTTACTTCCCATTTGCGCTGGCGCATCGAAGATATGCATGGACCAATCGCTCGGTCTCGCTTTATCCACTGGCTTCAGTTGTTCAATTTGCAAAGCCATCCATTTTTCTCCCTAATTTATATGCAAAAAAAATCCCCGGATCTTACAACCCGGGGAGATAAATTCGATTATGGTGCTGAATATCAGCTACGCCATACCGGCCCCGAGTTCTCTAGGAAGTCGCGGCGTCGGCGGTTTTGGCTGGCATTTATACTGGTAGCGGAAGACACTGTCTCAGGCACCTGATGGAAACTAGCCCCAACCGTACATGGTTCTGAGGCCGTTAGTCAATAGACTGTTCTAATTCCTTAACATTTTGCCGCCTGGCCCTGGAAGGGGCTTACCAGGACAGGGCTCGGGCTCCACCAGTGCATAGTTTCGGCCGGCAACCTGACAATTATTTGATAGAATGCCAGGGCTATTTCAGCGATGCTGTGAAGAATTGCCGTGAAGGAAAAAGTGGGCAGCGAGACCTTAAAGGATATATGCCCCACCTGCGGTAAACGCAGGGCCGGAGGCAGCCGCCTGGGTTCTCTGACGGGCTTTTTGTTTGGGGCATCTAATTGTGCTTGCTCTCTGGCCGGGAAGTCGGCAAAAGCAGGCCCGGTTTCTCCTGGCGGCCCTGCGGCCGATGAAATTGATTTCTGCCCCAAATGCGGCCTGCAGATTGTCTCTGAGGCGAGAGACGGCTCCTTAACCGGCTATATGTTTCAGAGCACCCGCTGTAAGTGCCCGCCCGATCAGGCTTTTGCCGACGGAAAAATGAGCAGCAGATTTTGGAAATTAAAAGAAGCAGGAGCCGGCACCATATTTATGGGAGGCACAGACAAAGGGAAGCGAGCCGGTAATGATTCAATTGATCTGGTGCCGGGCGCCATTATCGGTGGTGTATATAAAATCGTCCAGTTGATTGGTCGTGGTGGCATGGGCGAGGTCTATCTGGCCAGGCATGAAGCACTGGGCAAAAAGTGCGCTCTTAAAGTGATACCACCGGAGCAGGTGACCGAGATAGGCTGGCAGAGATTTCAGCTGGAAGCAAAGGCGGTAGCGAAACTGGATCATATCAATCTGGTGCGCGTCACTGACCTGGGCATTCACGAGGGCTGCCTGCCCTTTTATGCCATGGATTATGTGGAGGGGCAAAATCTTGCTGAAGCACTGGCCGAGCATGGACCAATGCCGATAAAAACAATGCTTGAAATATTTATGCAAGTCTGCGACGGTGTCGAATGTGCTCATCGCAGCGGCATTTTGCACAGGGATTTAAAGCCGGCCAATATAATGGTGGTGGAAAACAAAAGCGGCCTTAAGCAAGCAAAAGTTTTAGACTTTGGTCTGGCCAAACTGACCAAACATGATCGAGGCAAACAGAGTCTGACTGCCCTTGGCGATATTTTTGGCAGCCCCTTTTATATGAGCCCTGAGCAATGCAACGGAGACAAACTCGATAACCGCTCGGATATTTATTCCCTGGGCTGCACCATGTTTGAATGTTTGACGGGTCAACCGCCCTTTTCCGGGCACCTGGCATCGGCAATAATCTTCAGTCACCTTGAAGCCGATCCGCCCTCGCTTGAAAGTGTCCTCGGTCAGGGCGCATTTCCCGAATCTATGGAAGTGGTGATGGCCAAACTCCTGCGCAAAAACCCGGTGGAACGCTATCAGACACTTTCTCAACTTAAGTCTGATTTGCAGTTGATTGCTGCCGGCAAAGAGGTCCAACCGGTTTATGTCAGTCGTACTAAAAGAAATTTGTCGCAGAATCACGGTGACCTGAAGGCAGAGTCATCGCCAGCACCGTCGTTGAAGGCTCCTTTGCTGGTTGGCTTTACCTTACTGTTTCTTGCTGCGGCGGGCGGCTCGTTCTTGTTCCTTCGCCCTGCCAAAACTACCAACAAAATCCCTGTTTTATCCAAATCTGCTTCAAACCCAGCCAAGTCCTTCGATGCGCAACTCTTCTCCATGGATGACTCGATGGATGAACTGTCATCGCAGATACGGTACGCGCCCACGATTAGAGATCAATTTATCGTTGAAGGCAAATTTAACGCTTATCTAAGACAGAGCCTGGCGGATGGCACCAAGTTTTTAAGCCACGATCGAAGTGTGGTTAATTTCCCCACTCAATTTATAATTGGTGTGATTAGCTTTGGCGATCACAAACCAGTGCCTGCTACCGGTGCGATCCCAGTAATTGCCGGTGAAGATATTTGTTTCTATCAAAATTATTGTCTTAGAGAAGCGCCTTCCTTCCTGAGAATGTTTGGCCCTGAAGATCTTGCCGGCCTGGAACTGGTCACTTTCAGACCTTTAGAAGCAATCGAAGAAATAAAAAACTGGAAGAAATTGAAAAAGCTCTCTTTTTTTAATTCACTGATAAAGGGATTCAGTTCTGCGGATCAGGAATATGATCAGTCCAAGCTAACAGACCGCATCTTGCCGGTCATCGAACAGTTCAGGAATCTTGAGGTTCTTGGATTATGTGGCGCCGAGGTCAGCGGCAAACAAGTAACACAAATGCCCCTATTGACGAAAATCAGATCACTCAGACTGAAGCGGATAAAAGGTATGGAGGCTCTGCTTGAGCGTCTTCCATCGCTAGACAATCTAGAGGAAGTTTGGTTGATTGGGGAGAGCACTACCGATGGCCAGCTGCAATACCTGGTACGGATGAAAAATCTTCATTCTCTTCGTATTTTGAGGAGCGCCCTGACGCCAGGTTCAATCAAGACCTTTCGGCAGATGCCCTCGCTTAAGCATCTTTCCCTGGACTGTCTCTGGGAACAGACAGCAAAAGACCAGCTTAGGGCAGCAATACCACTGGCTCAATTTGAACCTGTTGTAGATCCCACATACTGGCCTATATTGCCTATCGACAAACGGGAACAATAACCGGGTCTGAATCTACCAGCTTGAAAAAGCATCGCCCTAAATAAGCACTTCTAGCAGCTGTTCAGTTTTAAAAATGACTATGCCACCGGCAATTTGCCATGTAATTTCGCCATCCTTTGAGCGAACGCCAAAATACTCTCTCGGCCCTCTGCTGCCCTGAGTCACCTGAATGCTTGAGGAGATGCCGCTAGAATCATCACCATCTCTATAATAGAACGAGATATTCGTGTTTAGAAATTGAATTGATTGTTTAGAAACTTTTGCGTCTATACCTTTGATGCCGCTCTTAATCATATCCTTATCGATTTGCTGCACTCTCGATTTCATCTGCTCAAATTCGGCCAAGATGTCTCGTTGCAGATTTCGGTGCAGCTCGGCCTGTAACAGAGCTTCCTTTTCAACTACCTTTTTCCACTGCGTTTCAAAGTCCATTAACGGTGTTCCCATATAGCTAATCATGATTCTAATTTAAAAAAAGCTCACACCTGCGCCGTGATTAGCGATCATTGAGCTTGGCCTGGCATTGAGCGATTTGATAATCTCGAATGTGCGGATCAGGGGTGAGCTTCTTCATCTCTTGATAGTCAGCCAGAGCTTCTTTGTACAGGCCCAGTTCTTTTTCGGCATCGCCCCTGAGAAGGTAAAAGCGATCGTGTTCTTCCTTGGGAAATATTTTCAGACATTTGGAAGCCAGTTTAATCGCTTTGTCGTATTCCTTTATTTCTCCGTAACATGAGCCAAGCACGAAAAAGTCGGTGATGCCACAGTTATGCATGTGCTCTTCATATTCCTTTATCGCCCCCTTGAAATTTTTCGTCAGATAAAAGACATATGCGCGCTTTAAGTGCAATCCATCACTTTCGGGCTTCAAAGTAAAAGCAGTATCTATATCGGCCAGAGCTTCCTTGAGTCTTTCCTGTTCGATGTAGACTGTCAGGCGGTGCCAGTAGCCGTAAAACTCCTTTGGTATATGTTTAATTTCAGCCGAATCTACCTTGCGGCATTTTTCTAGAAAGGCAGACTTGGCTGTTTGTGGAGCATGAACGAATTGCACCCAATAATAGTCAGTCAGGCTACCGTAGGCTCTGGCTGAATATGGATCGAGCTGGCATGCCGCGGTCAAATAGCGCGCAGGCATAAGATCTTTCAAGTCGAAGCCGCCCTTCGTAGCGAGAGCGTTGCCTTCGTCAGTCAATTGCCCTGCCGACATGTTGCTGGCGCTTTCGGGCAATTTAACAGACTCTGGTATTTCAGGCAGCTCGGGCTCGGCAGCCGAGTTTGTTCGGGGGCTCCCGCCATTAATCGCTGATGAAGTTGCAATTGGAACTGCGGTTCTTCTAACAAAATAAAAGTAACCACAAACTCCAATCAATATGAAAACTACCATGGTCGCCACTATTAAAACCGGAGAGATGTTTTTTGGGTTTGCGCTATCCGGCGTTATGCCGGGGGCCAGCCTGGTTTTTTGAGTGGCGGTGTTTCCGGCCACCTCGGACCTGGCAGCAGCGGACTGATCATCGGCAAAAACGGCCTGCAGATCAAGCCTCATCTCTTCCATTGATTGCTGGCGGTTATCTGGATTTTTTTCAAGGGCTTTAAAAACAATGCCTTCCAGTCTGTCCGAAATGCCAAGATTTTCAGGAAAATCTCGAGGCTGCGCTTCAATATGCATGTTTATGGTATCAAACCAAGTCTCGCCACGAAAAGGCGGCGACCCCGTCAAGCATTCGTAAATGAGAATGCCCAGTGAATAAATATCGGTTCGTCGATCGAGTTTGCCTCCAGTGGCTTGTTCCGGGCTTATGTATAGCGGGCTGCCAAAAAACTCGCCGGTCTTGGTCATCGACTGGGTGATGCCACCATCCGCGTTAATCATTTTGGCTATACCAAAGTCCACTACTTTGACAAAATCAGCTGCGACATCATTATTGATGAGCATGACATTGCTCGGTTTAAGATCTCGGTGGATAATGCCCAGCCCGTGAGCATGATGCAATCCCTGGCAAATCTGCATGAAGATCTTCACTGCTTTTCTCTGTTCAATTCTTTTTAGTCTGGTTAGGGCGTCCGCCAGTGACTGTCCAGCAATAAAATCCATTACTAAATATGCCTCACCATAACTGGTGGTGCCATAATCATATATTGAAACCAAATGAGGGTGTTCGAGGAGACTGGCTGTTTTTGCCTCTTGCTCAAAGCGGGCGCGGAAACCTGAATCGGAGCTCAGATCCCTTCGCAATATTTTGACGGCGAAAAATTTGGGCAGACCAATATGACGCGCTTTGTAGACCGTGCCCATGCCACCGCTGCCAAGCTCGCCCACGAGCTCATATCGCTCATGTACTATGGTGCCTATGTCGGAGCTTTCCTGTCCGGCGGTTAAACGAGGCTGCACAGAGGCCGTATCAGAGGGAGCTACTAGAAAGGTTTGTTCATGAGACAAAATGCCTGTAGAAGAGCCACATACGCACAATTGCAGAACCTGCCCGCATACGGGGCAGTTTGGCCGTGCATTGGCAGCTTGAGGTTCCATACTATATCCACCAGCCTTTACCAGACAGATGTTCCCCGGAGCCTGCCTTTTTAACTGCACTGTGGCGCAGAGACGGGTAGAAAGGGTCCGGAAGGGATCGACTGTTGGTCTGCTTGTAGGGGTGATTACTGGTCCTATGTCGCAGGAGAAGCGGGCACCGGCAACAGCGCGACAAAGGTTCAGGGCTTCGACCAGGGACCCTACTGCGCAGGCATCCAGAACAACTCAAATTCATAGCCATCTGGATCGCTAACGAACAGATATGATTCTTTCTTGTCCTGGCCACGCGTGCCACTTTCGAGTGCCTTCCCCCCGGCCAGTTCCACTTCGTTTAAAAGGGCTGCCATTTCCAGGTCTTCCCTCAGACGGAAGCCGAAGTGAGCTATGCCACCCATTTTACCGACCTGGGGGATGTTGTCGGGATCAGCGTTGAGGGTGAAGACCTCGTGCGAATTCGGCGTGCGCAACATAACAGCGTGTTGGCCAAGGCGGAATAGTTCTTCCATACCCAAAAGATGCCGGTAAAAACGAATCGACCGTTCGAGATCGCCTACCGTCAGTTGGATGTGGCTCAGTCCGTAAGTTTGGATCATGGGTGCACTGGTACTCCATTGTCTTGGTTACATTATCACAATCGAATCGACTACATCGACGACGATGACGCAGCAGGTCGCGGCAGCTTCGCAGCCCGGGCGGGAGCAGAAAGCAGCAACAGACTGAATAAAGCGAGCGTGAGAAGATGGCCTGTCGAGCAAATCAAAATCATGCGGCAAGGCCGCCGATATAGAGCAAAACCATTTGCTGCCAAAATGGCCAGTCGTGCGCAAAGCCGTCCCAGATTAGAAAGGTGTGCCCAATGTCTTTCTGCGCCAGGGCTTCGGCCAGCTGTTCGTTGCTACCAAGGAGCGGATCGGTGCGCCCAATCGGAAAAATTATTTCTAGCTTTTTGATCTTTTCGATTTGATCACTGGAGCTATTCTTGATTAAGGGCACCGGATTGCACTGGTTGATGTTGTCGTCGTAATAGTCAAAAACCCAGTTAAAAACGGAATACGGCACGCTCATCTGAGCAAAGTCATATGGTCCGCTCATACCGATGCAACGGTTGAAACACTGCGGAAATCTAAAGGCGATATTGATTGCGTGATAAGCACCCATGCTGGCACCCAGGGCAATTACAAAGGGGTTTTTATTCTTTGCTTCGGTAAAAGGAAGCACTTCTTCGATTATGTACTTGTGATAGGCCAGATGGCGTATCGCTTTATCTTTTGGATGCGCTGCCATATTCCACCAGCTTTCGGCATCGACGCTATCGACACAAATTAATTGAATCCAGCCCTGATCAATATGGTGACTGAGAGTCTGTATCATCTCCCGATTTTCCCAGTCATAGAATCGTCCGCAGGAGGTAGGGAATACAAGCACCCGGGCACCGGCGTGACCAAAGACAAGCAGTTCCATGTCGCGATTGAGATTGGCGCTATGCCATTTGTGATATTCCCTGTTCATTTCTTTGCAGCCGTGGTTGATGGGTACGTTTTTCGAGCGCCTTTCTGCGCTCCATATTACCCTAATGCACGAAGCGATTGAATATCACGTCCCATCCATGTTCGCTTTGCATATCTGGAAACAGCATGCAAAGTGGCGAATCGACAAACCACCAGTGCCGATTCAGAATGAATTTTATAAGGGTGGAGACTTTGCCGCACGACTGGAATTGTTTTTTAGATGCTCTTCGTACCATTGCAATTCAAGTGAAAGGGCTTCATTTTGACCTTTGCCATAGATATCAAAATGGCCAATGTCTTTGATTTCGTGAAATGCGACAGGTGTGGTGCCTTTGGCGTGGATTATGTCGTAAACGGCTTTGCCGTTTGTGTTGTTATCGACGAGCTCATCATTTTCGGCAACAACAATCAGCGTCGGTACAACAATTTTGTCAGCAGCTTCGATTGCGTTGTAACCGATGCTCTTAGCAGGGTTTCTTCGCATCTGCGCAAAGTTTTCCATCTTGCCCACCAGCTTGCCGGTGTTGAAGGGCACCGGTTCGGTTTCGCCCCGCGCCTGGGCGGTCAATAAGGCATAAGCGGCTTTTGATGAGCCTCCGCCACGTCCACCTCCCATACCAGGGACTTGTGCGACAAGGCATTTTACACGCGGATCATTTCCTGCTATCCATGTGACGAGACCGCCACCATAGCTGCTGCCCATGATTCCGATCCGCCCGGAATCAACATAGGCTTCGCCCGACAAGAAGCTGATTGCACTGCGAATGTCATACGTCTGATCGGCGAAGTCGAGCTGCCAGCGAATAGGTTTCACCCGAGCCATGAATTCACCGGATTTGGTGTCAATTGAATCTTTTACCTTATAGACGAGCATTACTTTGCTCTCGCTTTGTCCCCAGCCGCGATAATCGAAAGTCAAAAATACAAAGCCGTGTTGAGCAAAGATCGGCCCCAGGCGCGCCCCTGTGCCGTCTTTGGTGCCGCCAGTGCCGTTGCAAAAGATAATCGCCGGCAGTTTGGCCTCTCCGTCTACGCCTTTAGGTCGATAGACATCACCAGACATGCGAGTACCATCACTCCAGATTGAGACAGCTTGTTTTTCCACCCCATCCGGCAGTGGTGCCGTCCTGCCATGCCGCTTCGGATGCTGCGAGAGATCCACACCCGTCTCAGTTTCGGAAACATCAGGCGATTTCTCTTCAATCGCATCGACACTCGTGCCTATGCTCAGACAGAACCAAGCTAATGCCAGGAGCCATTTCCAGTCAATTTTCATAGTTGCTCTTCCCCTAAATGTCCTGCCGTACTGAGCGCACCGATCCTCTCTTTCACAGGGATCAAGTCGTCGTGGTAAATTTCGGATAGCCTGGCAAAGACATAAACGAAAAATCGGGTAAAAAAGTTCAAACCATAAGATTAATTATGGTCAGCACGTACATATTAAATTAGCCCGGATCGAGTCAATGACATGGAGACGAATATCCTCCTGAGTTAAGCTGACTGGTCTCGAACCCGTGGCTTTGACAAGGTGGAGTACAAGCAAAGATTGCCATCGCCGGTGGTATCTTCTTCCATTGCCTGCCTGGCCGGGCCACCATCAGTTTCTCAGGACCCGAGGTATCAATTATAGGTCCCGGGGGTATATTAACCAGGGAGAGACTGGGAAGGTATGGACGGCAACAAAGACATCCCCACATCGCCACAGCCAGTCGAAGAGCAGCCTCCGGCTACGCCCTGGCACGCCGAACTGGCCCAGTCCGCGGGGCAAAGCCCTCCTTCAAAGGACGGAGCCCCTTCTCAGCCACCCGCACCAGCACCCGAAACGGACAACGCCGCAGCCGGCAGCGCAGCCTCCCAGCCAAACTGGACCGTTGCCATCGATTTGGCCTGGCACTTCAAGACCAGTCCCGAAATGCAATCGGCCGAAGATCGCATTGCACAGCTAAAAAATGAGACCGCGGGCAAACCGGTGGAATTCGTAGTCCAGCTCTACCGGCCGGCTACCGGACAACAGGGCGGCGCCCCCAAAATCGACAGAATATTGATTCACGACGGTCAGGTGACGGATCTGGGGGAGCAGGATTCGGCAGGCCCGGCAAAAGATCTGGCTTCCCTGCTTGACACTGCCGCGACCAAGGCGCCCAGCCAGCATATCGCTCTAGTCATGACCGAAGACGGGATCGCCAGCCGTGGATTTTTGGGGGATTCGGGATCGCTCAGCATTCCCGAGCTTAACCAGGCAGTGCATGACGGTCTCAAGGGCCGCAATGACGGCAAGCTGGATGTCCTCGACATGAATTCCTGCTTGATGGGAGACACAGCAGTCCTGGCCGGGGTCCAGCCGGTGGCGGCGCATGTGGTCGGCTCAGCCGAACTGGAATCTATGAACGTAGATCCTCAGGACCCCTCAAAAAGGCACATCGGCCAAGATACAAGCGCCACTCTGCACGACTTGCTCGGCAATCCCAATATGACACCGGGCCAGCTGGCTGACACTTTCGTCAAGCACGCCGACCAGGAGGCAGCTGCCGCCAAAACCCTGGGGGAGAACAAAACTCCCGAGATGCAGGCTATGGCCGGCACGGCAACCCTCGCCCATTACGACTTGAGCCAGCTTAGCAATTTCGAGGCCAACCTCAATCAATTTGGCCAGACTCTGACTGGCGCCGCCAAAGATCTCAGCAACAAATTGGCGATAGAGGAGGCTGTAACAGAAAGCTCACGTTTGGGTGCCGGTCAACCAGTGTCTCAACACGATCTAAAATCATTTGTCGACAAAATTGTAGAGTCGATCCAGTCAGGAAAATTGAAAGATCCGGACGGTGCTATTAAAAATGCCGCAGACAAATTGTTAAAGGCCCAGGATTCACTGATCAGCTCACGTCATTTGGATAGCTCACCCGATTATGCAAATCAGGGGGCGCTCGGTACATTCCTGCCCGATCAAGGATTTTATAAAGAGGTCGACGAGCGCACTTCGCTAAACTGGTTATTCCAGTTATCTGGCCAGATGGTCGACAAAGACACACCTGCCGCAACTCGCCAACAGCTCCTGGAACAGCTGGACAGTGGATTCGACCGCTTCAAATCATTCCTGCCGGCAGAGTCCCTGAAAAACCTGACCCCCCTTACTGAGGCTCGGCAAGCATTGGCTAACGCCTCTGACGGAAAAGAGTTTGCTGCTGGACTTGCCGATTACAGAAATGCACTGCGTAATCTTGCCGATCAAAGGGGCGTAATAGAAGGCGAACTGGCCGAAGGACACGCCGAACTCGACAAATGGCTGACCTCCGGTAGCATCAACGCATCCCCCAGTTGGACAGCCTTTGTCAAACTGCTTTCGGCTGACGCCCCGGGCAATCAGTAGATCCGAGCGGTGGCCGCGCTCATGCGCGATCATGAATCCGGCGTAAGCGCACTAGTTGTGTGCACCTGCCTTTGCGGTTCATCAGGCTACAGTGGCCAATGACTGCTGTTCCTTCTCCTGTAACTCCCTTTCCAAAAGCCCCAGGCGCGGCACCACGACCTCCGCCGTATAGCGGATAAAATGATGGCCGGTGATTGCGCGGCAGAGAGCAAAAAGCCATTTGTCCGGATGATTTCTCCAAACCCAGAACATAAACTTCCAATAGTGTTTGCGATCCTTATCCAGCAGTCCAAGCTTAAGAAGCGCACCAATCAGAGGGAAAAGATATTTGACTTTTGTGGTCATGTTTAATCGACCCAGAGTCCGCGCTGAACTGCCTTTGAGTGCGCCAATCAGATCGTGCAAGCGGCTGAAGAAATTTTCTGGAGTGTATAGTGTCGCTAAAATATGGCGATAACCCCGCACCAGAGTTAGTGCCGGCAGCTTGGTGGCAAAGTTGCAAAAATCAAATGTGTCACCCTCCCATTCGCCTTCGATACGACCTTCTAAAACCAGGCGATTAAATAATTGTGTGTTTGGCATGGCGTTTAAAGGCGCTACGTGAGCCATGGGGATCTTGGCAGCGGTGATGAATTCTATCTGGCGCTCGAAGATGTCTTCGGTATCGCTGTCAAAGCCGACAATAAATCCTGCCATAACTTCCATACCATGTGACTGGATTTTATGCACCTTGCCCAGCATGTCACCTTTGATGTTTTGATACTTTTGCGTTTCTCGCAGACTTTCTAGTGAAGGGCTCTCAATACCAATAAAGACCGAATGAAAACCAGCCTGGCTCATCATTTCCAAAAGCTCGTCGTCGTCAGCCAAATTGAGGCTGGCTTCGGTGTATAGCCAAAACGGATATTGATGATCTTTCATCCACACGATCAGCTCCGGCAGCATTAGTTTGACATTTTTTTTGTTGCCGATGAAGTTGTCGTCCACGAGGAAGACTTCGCCGCGAAAGCCAAGATCGTACAAGATTTGCAGCTCGCTCAATATCTGATCAGCCTCTTTCGTGCGCGGCCTCTTCCCATACAAGTAAGTAATATCGCAAAATTCACAGGCAAAAGGACAGCCTCGAGAAAATTGCACGCACATATGCGTATAGGCATGAATATCCAAAAGGTCAAACCGAGGCGGAGGAGTCTGGGTGATATCAGGCTTTTCACCGGCGGCATTATAGATGCGTTGGGCGCAACCGGCTGCATAGTCTTTGAAAAATGGCGGCAGCGTAATCTCACCTTCATCCAAAATCAAGTGATCGGCATCGTCAAATTTTTCAGGGCTTGATGTTGCATGAGGGCCGCCGACAGCTGTCGGTACTCCGGCTTTCTTACAACTGCGTATCACCTCTTTCATTGACGAGTGCTGGATCACCATGCCGCTGATCAAGGCCAGATCCGCCCACTCAAGATCGGCCGCACTGACCTCTCCGGTGATATTGAGATCGACCAGGCGCAGGTGCCACTCCTGCGGGCACAATGCCGCCACCGTTAATAACCCAAGTGGTGGCATAAATGCTCGACGCCCGATCAATTTGACTGAGTATTGTCCGCCCCAGTATGTCAGGGGAATCTTCGGCCAAATGAGAAGCGTGTTCATAATCAAATTGTCCTCATGCTGGGTAGAGAATCGCGCATTTGATGTCGTCGCATTGACGCGCCTGCTGGCTCAGGATATAAGATTTCCAATCGGCCGCACAGGCAGATGCAGTAAATGCACTTCAGGCACATGGAAAGAGCTGATCTATCTCACCTAAGAGCTCCGCCAAATACCACGACTAATTCAAAACCATTAGGTTCCCGCTTGTATGCTGACATCCGCCAGGATAATTGCAAAATAATTAGTTGCACGCGACTGTATTGAGTTGAAATACGTCTGGCGTGCCATCTCCAAATTCTTGGCGTTGATCCCAAATTGACCAAAGCCGCAATCCAACCAAAGATAGAAATCAACTGCAGCGCCACTCAGTCCAAAGTCAACAGTGACACGCACTTCAGCTGGAGCTGTCGCGGTTGTAATGCGATACAATATTCCCCTTGCCAAAATGGGGATAGTCAAGCACATGGAAAAACGCGATCGTACCGCAGCACTCGAAGCATCAGTTCCGGCATTTGTCATTGCCTATTCCGATTCGGCATTTGCTAATCCACATCAGGTTGTTTCGCCGCAAGAGCCGCAATTTGACCCGGACGCATTTACATACACCGGCAAAGAAATGGACGGCATCGAGAGCAGGCGCCATACCGCCGTGCAACATATAGCCGAGCCGCAGGCGGACGGCTTTGTCTTCAAAACAGATTCATGCAACTGGTTTGAAATCGGCTTGAAGCGGCGCACAAATGTGGAAAAGCTGATAATCAGCACGCGCTGGTTTACAGGCAATCAAGTCCCCCGAGTGTCAGTCTCCCTTAAAGACAAGTTGACCGGCACCACGCGTGAAGTGCTGCACAAAGTGGCTCTGCCCCCCGACAGCGAGCAGGAATTTGCCGTGACACCACCCATGGTAGCGACCGAAATAAAGGTGCTCTGCTACTATGACGGCGGCATCACCAGAGTCTACTGTTTCGGCGAGCCGGCCGAGCCTATGCCCGAAAGAGAAAATCTCCTTGCCGGCGCATCAATCTCCCACGTGTCAAACGAGCACTACGGCAAGCCCTCCCAGGCGGTAGCCGGAGACCGGAAGATCGGACACATGCTGGGCTGGGAATCGGCCCGCACCGGCTTCGGCGAGCAAGCGCTCTTCCAGCTTGGCGAGGCTGCCACCATTGACGAAATCGTTGTCGACACCTACATGCATGTCTTCAATTCACCGCTTTCCTGCCATGTTTTTGCCCTGCATAACACGTCAGGTGCGACCAATGACGAGCTGATCAAAGCAGCACCCAGATGGAAGCTTTGTTTTGCCGGCGGCCGCGAGGTTATCCCCGACAATTTGCCGGCCTATATGAAGGAAGAGCAGTATCTGAAGGAGACGCAAGGCAAAGCCGAACCATTCCAGTTTAAGATGCATATTGCTCCAGGCTCGCCCTGGAAGCCACTGCTTCCCTTCGCCCGTTTGCAGAGGGACACGATGCACTTCTTTGACAAACTGGAGAATCTTGGCCCAGTTACTCACGTTCTTTTTATGCATTTTCCAAACGGCGGCATTCACGGCCTCAAATGCCACGGCACACGCCTCTCTAAAAAATAGCAGCCTTGCCAAACCTGACAGCCGAACTTTTCGAGACGTCAATGGCAGCCACCACCAAGCAGGAAAGTGCAGAGAAAAAATGTCAGCAATAACGCCTACCAATCAGGCAATCAACGGGGCACAATAAAATGAAGGCACTGACATTTACATTTCTCCTGGCCCTCAGCCTGGCGGTGTCACAAACGACCGCGCTGTCCCAGACCACGTCCCAGCCTGCCCCCACCACTGAAAAGGCCCCCACCCTCCAGCCCGGCGACAACCTCGTGATCGAAAATGTCCCCAGGCCGCCGCTCCCCCTCGTCGACGAAGTTAATCGCTATACCGAATTTCGCACTGCGGCATTTTCAAGCTGGCATCCAAGAGAAAAACAAATTCTTATATCAACGCGCTTCGCCGACACCAAACAAGTGCACCTGGTAAAATCTCCCGCCGGCGCGCGCACGCAGCTGACTTTTTTCCGTGAAAATGCAGTCGCCCCAATCTTTCAGCCGGTCACCGGGGAATACTTCATCTTTGGCAAAGACAAAGGCGGAGACGAGTTTTATCAGCTGTATCGATACGACTTTTCCGACCAGTCCATCACGCTATTGACCGACGGCAAATCGCGCAACACCGGTCCGGTTTTTTCACACGGCGGAGGCCATGTGGCCTACGGATCGACGCGCAGAAACGGCAGCGACGTCGACATCTATGTCGTTGCGCCAAAGAATCCCAAAAGCGATCGCATGCTGGCACAACTTCAGGGTGGCGGTTGGGAGGTGCTCGACTTTTCCCCCGACGACAAACATATCCTGGTGCAGGAAGAGATTTCAGTCAACGAAAGTTATCTCTGGATTATCGACTCGAGCACCGGCGAGAAAAGACTGCTTACCCCCAAGGGAGGCAATGAAAAAATTTACTACGGCCGAGGCCGATTCGGCAAGGACGGCAATATCTATGCCCCCACCGACAAAGACAATGAATTCAGACGACTGGCCTTTATCGATATCACCTCGGGCAAGCACACATATTTGACAGATCAGATCAAATGGGACGTCGAGCAAATTGACATTACAGATGATGGCAAAAGGATTGCATTTACAACCAATGAAGACGGCCTCAGCCTTCTTCATGTCATGGATACGGCCACAGGCAAGGAATTGCCGCTACCGAGGCTGCCGGCCGGCAGCGTCTCCGGACCAAGCTGGCACAAGGACAACAACGAGCTTGGATTTCAGCTCGACAGTGCCCGCTATCCCACCGATGTTTATTCGCTGAGCATGGACAGCGGCACGATCAAACGCTGGACACAGAGCGAGACCGGCAGCCTGGACACAAGCCATTTCGTCGAGCCCGAATTGGTCAAATGGAAAAGCTGGGACGGCAGGATGATTTCGGCATTTCTCTTCCGCCCGCCGGCTAAATTTACGGGTAAGCGACCGCTGGTGATAAACATACACGGAGGGCCGGAAGGCCAGTCGCGCCCCGGCTACATGGGCCGCATCAACTATTATTTAAACGAGCTTGGCGTGGCGATAGTTTTTCCCAATGTGCGCGGCTCGGTTGGTTACGGCAAGTCCTTTGCCCTAATGGATAACGGCTTTGGGCGCGAGGGTTCGTACAAAGACATCGGCGCGCTGTTTGATTGGATCAAAGAGCGTCCGGACCTGGACGCCGGCCGGGTGATGGTGACCGGCGGCAGCTATGGTGGATTTATGACTCTGGCGGTGGCGACAAACTATGACGACAAGATTCGCTGCTCTCTTGATGTGGTCGGCCCGTCCAACCTGGTGACATTTTTGAAAAACACGCAGGCCTACCGGCGCGATCTGCGCCGCGCCGAATACGGCGACGAGCGCGATCCGAAGATGAATGAATTTCTCGAACGGATCGCGCCGGCCAATCATACCGACAAGATCACCAAGCCGATGTTTGTCGTCCAGGGCAAAAACGATCCGCGTGTGCCGGCCAGCGAGTCGGAGCAGATGGTGGCCAATGTGCGCAAGCACGGCACGCCGGTATGGTTTTTGATGGCCAATGACGAGGGCCACGGCTTTGCCAAAAAGAAAAATATCGACTATCAGTTTTATTCGACGATCCTGTTTATGCGCCAGTATTTGTTGGAAGAGAAATAGAAGCGTTTAATTGCTTGTTAGCGGCGAAAAGACCGATCTTCCGACTATAGCCTTTGCTATCCCGGAAGTTGTCACCGGCCTGATAAGCCCAGGTTTTCGACACGGAAATTAACGATTTGTTGTATCGCACCCAAGGCCTGATTTGACGTTTGCACCCTGTTTTCTTTTGCTTGCCGGGAACTCCAGCACCGTATGAACGCTCAATTAATTGGACGAGTTTTCAATCCATTTGAAATCGGATCTGGTGTGGAGGTGATTATTATGACCTTAAAGCATCCGGCACCTTGGGCCCGGGCAACGAAAGCAGCCAATCCTCAAGAATTTGACGAGCTGCGCCGCAAAGGTATGCAAGATCGCCTGGCCACGCAGCAAGAGCGAGAGACAATTGAAAACCGTCGCCGCGAAATAGAGCGGCGGCGCCTGACCCTTGCTCGCACCAGCAATCATGTGGCTCTCAAAGAGCTTCTCAACCTGCAACTTGAAATTGTTAAACTGCAAGGACACATCGTGCAATTACAATTGGAAAGTGACGAACAGCAAGAGATTTTTACCGCCCTAAAAAAACGCGCTAATGGCATCTGGCGCGACCTCTCGATGCACGCTGAGGAATCGCAGGTAAAGATTGAAACGATTCAAAACTATGCAGAAGCAATCCAAAAGCTGCATGAGTTATTACAGAAGCAAGAAGAAGACTATTCAGCGGAACGTCGACTGCAACAAACATAGTGATTGTCCATCGGTCAACTACTTTTGCAAACCCCTTAATTTTTAGTTTCCACCACAAGGTGAAAGTGACGCCCAATAACTTAAGCTGACGAGTCAGTGTTTTAAGCATGGCAAAACAATTTGACATGTGGATGTTTTGGGTGCATCGACCTGAGGGACCCTGAAAAAAATGCCCCCCATCCGCACGGTTTGCAAACTGTTCGGGTCATAGCCAAAACGATCCTGATTGCCGTTGTAATAGGAAAGTGCAGCGCCATTGAGGGAGATAACCATGACTAACGACCAAAACACAGCAGACGCGGCCCGGGCCGAGAACGACAACACCGGCAAATTGGCCGGCACCGGAGCCGGCGTTATTGCCGGAGCCCAACTAGGGACGGTTTTACTGCCGATCCCAATAGTGGGCACTTTTAGCGGCGCCCTGGTGGGTGGCCTGATCGGAAACAAGATAGGCAAGCGTTTCGGCAGGGCTATTCTCAACAAAATGGACATTTGCTCGGACCAGCCCTCCAGTGGCAGCAAAGCCAATCTGGCAAATGAACTACAACGCCTGACAGATCTTCGTGATGCCGGCGTCCTTACCGATGACGAATTCAAAGCAGCAAAGGCGAAATTGCTGGGGCTATAGAATCTTACAAAACCGCCAGCAGTGGAGATTGGCAGATCAACCGGCACCACTGGACTCCAGGTTGAGATTTCGTGCCCTATCGACCACAGCCAGTGACGCCAGCAAACTAATCCGGCCGGCCTGTAGGTTTGGCTAATTAGGACGTACAGCGCTTAAACCCTAGGGATACAGTTTGTAATCGCCGGGCAGCTCCATGCTAAATGTTGGCGCTGTATCAACATATGATTTCATTTTAGTGGTGATTTTTGGACCAGGTCCCAGACCCAAGGTCAGTATGGCGCAATCAGTTTTGTCGTCGGTCCAGATCTGGTTCACCTGCCCATTTTTGTATGTTGTTTCGTAGCCATGACATGGATGGCCGTCAATTTCTTTTGCACCCAATTCTTTGGCACCTTGCTTGTATGCTGCGGTGCCCTCGTAATCTGGCAGAGGCGATTTCATAAAGCGCTTCTGGCCGTTTATTATCGTGGTCGTGGTTATTGTGTGCTGGGGATAATCCATTAGATTGACTGACACTTCGCCTTTCGGGTCGGTTGTTTCAGTGCGCACATGGCCCTTGCCGTCGCATAAGTAATGTATTTGCTGGGTTCCATAGCCGTCGATGTTTGTTTCATACGTGCTTTCGTATGGTTTTGGATAGTCCGCTGCCCAGGCGGTATTGACGGCTGCCAATGTGGCCACGACCAACGAAACAACGCCTTTTCTCATCGAATTGCTCCTCTCTCTCAAGAAACTGGGGGTTGAGCGCCTCTAATCATATCAACCTGTCAGATACCACGGTGCGCTCGCACAATTTAGACCGGCTACGGCTGATGTCATTCTTAAAGGTGGTACTGATACTTCTATTGCGGCCATACCCATCTTAAGCACTCAAAATATAAGTCACTCGATTGGGTACCCCAAAAACGATTAGCGACCGCCCATTGTCCGCAAAAAACTGGTATATTTCGGACAGGCTGCTTCGGAGCCGCGGACGCCCCGGAGGTCGGGGAAGCCAAGAAATTCGAGGGGGCTAATCGGGCGGTGGATTTGGAGGGAATCAAACCTTTGGTGAGAATGGAGGCGGCATTTTTTGGCTAGCTCAAGGCAATTTCCAGGAGAGCTTCAAGAAGGCGATCTAGTTGGCGGTACTTGCACGGTGCTCGATTATATCGGTCGAGGAGCCATGGGTCACGTTTATCGCGTGCGCCACAATACTCTGAACGCTGAATATGCACTGAAGATGCTGAGCCGGGAACAGGCAAACGAAGAAGCTTCACGCCTCTTCCAACGAGAAGCAGGCGCCATCAAGATTTTAAGCCATCCAAATGTCGTGCGCATTTATGACATTGGGCTGCACGGCGGCGCACTGCCATTCTACGCAATGGAACTTTTACAAGGCCGCGACCTGGGTAAGATAATTAGAGACAGTGGGCCGCTTTCGCCTACTCAGGCTGCCTCGATCTTTATAGAAGTCTGTGCCGGATTGGGCTATGTGCACGAAAGAGGAATTATCCACAGCGACATCAAGCCCAGCAACATATTTGTTTTAGACAAAGTGGGAGCCAGCGGCGCCAAAGTAAAGGTCGTGGACTTTGGCATTGTCAGTTTTACTAGAACAAAATATTCAGACGATCAATCCGAGGATATCCACGGCACGCCATTTTATATGAGCCCGGAGCAGTGCATGGGGCAGTCAGTAGACTCGCGCTCCGACATTTATTCGCTTGGCTGCACAATGTTTGAGGCCCTGACAGGTAATTTGCCTTTCATTGGCAAGAACCCCAACGAAACCATGGAAATGCAGGTCAGGGACAAGGCTCCCACCCTGAGCGAAAAGGCTGGGGGTCATGAATTTCCTGAGGTCCTGGAAGCAATTATTGCCAAGACTATGGCCAAAGAACCGGCCGAACGTTATCAGACAATGGCGCAGCTCGCTCAAGAGCTGGGCGGGGTGATTTCGTCGGCTAAGTGGTCAATGGCTATGACGCCGGGGAGCAATCCGGCGGCGCAGCCGAACGGCCCAGAAAAGTCCAAGATACAAAAATCGAAAGCAATGATAATTGGAGCTGCTGCAGTAGCCGGCATCGCGGTGCTGGGCGGTATTGCCATGTTATGTGCGCCGCATGGAAAAACTGATCCGAAGGCTGCCAAGACGCCGGGAGCCGATGCCGGGCACTCAAAAGGCCCGTCGCCAGGCGCAAAGCCCGAAACGCCCATAATACCCGGGCCATCCGACGAGATGCCCACCGGTCAAAAGGTAACGACCTCGCTTATAAGCAAGAGGCCTTTTTCTTCAAATGTAATTGTCGGCGGCAAAATGTTTCGCATGTTTGATATGCCGACAGACGTCGTTGTTGGATTGTTCAGGACCAGACAATCGGAGCCACCGGTGCGAGCTTGCGGGCTGCTGAAATATCCGATGACTGCGCACATTACTTTTACTCCCAGCGATATAGTGGGCAAATATCCTGACTGTCTCAAGCGCTTCCAACCCGGTGATATTCACAGCCTCAAGCTTTATCCCGAAGTCTGCAACGATCAAATTTTTAAAGCCACTGCCAATATTGCAGACGTAAAAAGGCTAAGTGTTGCCGGCTGTAAGCAATTGACCGATGCCTCCTATGAGACGCTCAAGAGCTTTGGCAAACTTACCTGGTTTGATGCTTCGGAGACAAACCTGGGAGGTACTCAACTTGCCCAGGCGGGAATCTGGAGCAAGATCGAAGTGATGACCCTGTCGTCGGCCAATAATGTAATTCCTGTACTGACAGAGCTTGAGAGTTCAAAACAATTGCAAAGGCTTGTCCTGTCCAAAAGCAAACTGACGTCCGAGGATATTAAGGCAATCTCCAAATTGCCCCAGTTGACCGAGCTGGATATCTCACAAAATAAATTGACCAAACAGGATCTCGTGACTCTCGGTACGCTCGTTCATTTGACTGATTTGCATATTGCCGAAACCGGCCTGACTGGCTCAGATCTGGAGCCACTGAAAAAATTCAAGTATCTCGTTTATCTGGATCTTTCCGGAGATCATTTGACCAGCAAAGACCTGGCAAACTTGATCGAAATGTTTGAACTGACTGAGCTCGATTTGCAAGACACCGACCTTGACGCCTCCATTGTGGACGTACTTAGAGGCTACGGGTCTCTGAAAAAACTGCACATAGGATCTAAGAAATTAAAACGCGGCGATCTGGAAAAGATTAGAGACGGCCTGCCTTTGGTCAGGGTAAATTAGGCCGGCACTTTTTGTTCGGCCCCTGTAAATTTAGATTCGCACTTGTAAATTGATCGGCACCGCATCCGGTATCAAGGCCCGCAGTATTTTCTGAGGTAATATCCGCTGCAGCCGAGGCCCGGTTTCAGGCGGACTTGCTCTTCAGCACAAATACCAGCGCTATCATTACGACCAGGCATCCGACCAGGGATTGAAGTGGGAGATTTTCGTTGAAGATTGCCGCAGCAAGTATGGCGGCGAAGACTGGTTCAAGCAGGGTGGAAAGAGCCACTGTGGTTGAGGAGAAGCAACGCAGAGCAGCATTGATGCCGGTGTGCCCGAGCATTTGCGATATGAGCGCCATGGCGATGATGCCGCTCCAGGATATGGGGTCCGCCTTGGGGAAAGGCTCATGCAGGATGGGCATCATCACCAGCAGGACCGAAGCCGCCCATGAATAAGTCCTGGCGACGATCATCACTGTCGGATAGCGCTCAGTAACTGTCCGCACCGAAATCAGATATCCGGCCATAGCGACAGCACCCACCAGAGCAAGGCCATCTCCGAGGATGGCCTTTTCGCCGCCGCCAGTGCCAATGCCTGAGGCGGTGCTGATCAAAAGGATGCCGGCTGCGCACGCAAGGAAAGCCAGCCAGAAGCCGATGGGCTTTTTTTGCTTGAGAAAGAGTATGTCATAGATGGTGGTCCAGAGTGGTGTGGTGCAGACCAGTAAGGTCGATACCGCCACCGATGTGTACTGCAGCGAGGCGATCCAGGTGGTGAAATGCAGCGCCAGGGCCAGACCGGCTGCAGCCAGTACAATCTCATCATCAGGGGCAATCGTCGTTTTTTTGCTGAGACGCCGGCTCAAAAACAGCATCGGCAGCGCGGCAATACTCAGTCGCAGTGTTGCCACCCCGACCGGACCTGTGCCGTGAAGGGCATAGCGAGCAAAGATGGCGGCGGCTCCAACGGCAAGCTGGGCACCTAAGAGTATGGCGTATGAGCGAGCGGGAAGGGCAGCCGGTAACTTCGCAGCTGGCGCAGTTAAAGGTATCTGAAGCGCATCAAGAGCCACTCCGGTCGATTTCTCGCCTAACGATTCACCCACGCTCATGGGGCACTCCTATTGCAAAGAGTCCATAATTGCCCGTCAAAGCGCCACCTGTCAACATTTTGCAGGCTCAAGCGGGCTGGTTGCTTCAAGTTTCTCAACGAAATCAAGCAGTACTACACTTGCAAGCCTGGCAGTTGTGGCTGCAATCACACCAAATCGCAGGACTGGCAAGTTCGTTTCCTATGGGCTCGGGCGTATCGTCTCAGTTGGGTCACACGGTCATCACGTGGCCGACACATCAAGAAGCTTTATAGGGTTGCACAACCATTTCCTGCAGCATAGAAGGCAGGCATAAAAGTGAATCACTCAAACTGGTCGGGAACATCTACACTAGTGCCTGTCCACGCCGATGAGCCTTGCCTCACTTATTTTCAGGTGCAACTTTAAATATTGGCTCTGCTAATCTATGGCCCTCGGCGGCAAGTTGCCGGCCTTTCTCAGTGGCTAAGATTGCACCGCCGGCGGCGTCGCCGACAACCTCAAATGGTGCCAGGCCAGCTTTGAAGGTAAACGCCGCTAAGGTTTCGGCCGCCGCCATTCCATATCCCAACATATTTGACCGACCATGCAGGACGTCGCTCCACATCTTTGAATGAGCACTCAAGGCGTTACTGGCTTCAGTAGCCAAATTGTCATTTTGTCCGGCCGCCTGTGGAGTTGATGACACGGCGTCCATTTGATTGATTCTATCGGCCATTTTATTAACCCTCTTAAAATTCGAATAACAGATTTGAGGTTTTTCTTCAAAAGAAAGGTGAGCCACCTTCCATGGTGGCTTATCCCGGTGTAAACGTTGATATGGCTTGATCGCGAGGAAGGAAAAAAAGATTTTCAGGTTTTTCCTATTTTGGTGTTCGGGGTGGCGGCGATGCCATAGATTAACTCGGCAGGCAGTGAAAGTTGCGTGAAGAGGGCAAATCCACGCTCAACCAACATCTCTTGGGGTTGGCGATAGCTCAAATGATTTCGCAGGTACCAATGACACCGAGCAGCATCATCTGCTCCTGGAAGTGAACTGGCAAACGCGTGGCGGGACGCGCCAGTACACCGAACGACGTCTTTAGCGCTAAATTGCCGAGCAGGATTTGACCAACACAGCTCGAAAACCTTCCGGCAAAGACGGTAAAGTATTGCTCATATGGTTGGCTATATTTGTAGGGACTGGCAGCAATGGGCATTGAGCTCCAATTTTGCGCGCCCGCTGGTGCTTGACTTCCGTCGTAGCCATTTTTTATAATTTCGGAATTAGTTTATTCTTGGGCTCTTGCACATGCATGCCGAGGAATTTCTTGGCGAGCCTGTGCAGGAGTGCTCGCCAGATGCTTTCACTTAGGAATCCGGTCAATATCAAGTTTATTCTGAGGTCTAAAAATGAATAAGAGAATGAGTGAAGGCAGGCGCCTGACAAAGATTGTGGCCCTCGTGAACAGTCTTTGCTTGACTTCAGTCAATGCCGCTCTTGCAAATCACATGCATGGTGGGCCGACGTCCTTTGCGCCCCCACTGTCGCATCCCGGAAATAACGGCGGCCCGACCGGAAATCCGAATGCTTTTGTGCCGATGCCGATTTCAACCTTGATCTCTTCCTCGCAGACTGCGCCACATTTTTCATCGTTTCCGGCTTGGACGGCGATCTCCAACACTTTCGGCACCAGTCACAGCCTTCCCATCGGTAACTCACAAAACGCAGCGCTTACCGGCTCGGGCAGCGAAGTGGTAAAACTAAATTTGACTTCTGGCGCTGCCTCAATTGTTCTGGATCAGGGTGCAATTCAAAACGGATCTGCAGTAAAGATCACTATTGGTGGTGCAGCCAAAACCTTCCATACCGGAGACAGAGTAACGGCTGGTGAACTGGTTGCCATAGAGCAAGCCCAATCCGGTGGCCAGTCAATTGTCCTTGATA